>ERZ802830.5087-NODE-5087-length-10231-cov-9.27978_pt1 | contig 10231 bp, 9 predicted proteins | sample MGYA00345654_ERZ802830 | MGnify/ENA primary metagenome ERZ802830 (study PRJEB30503, sample SAMEA104212375) | marine metagenome | biome: Westerlies Biome; feature: [SRF] surface water layer (ENVO:00010504) within the epipelagic zone...; material: water...
GACTTTTTATCAAATTTGAAGACTTTTCAGCTAATCTTGAGGCTAGCTCACCAACAGTTATAACATCTGGAATTATGATTTCTTTTTTCTTTTTTTCCTTTGTTTCGAGGTTTTCTTTAGACTCTGGTTGATCAAATTTTCTCTGTTTAGCTTTTTCTCTGGCTCTTTTAATTGCAGCTAAAGATCTAACCTTTTCATTATCGTCATCCAAAGCCTGGGATATTGTAAGTTTTCCTTGTCTTCTATTTTCAAAACTTTTAGGACTTTTAGGAAATTTGGGGGGTCTATTTTTTTCTGGAGACTCTTGTTGTATATCGTTTTGATTTTTCTTTGGATCAAGTGTTGGTTTGCTGGTAGGTTTTTTTGGAGAGCGTTTGACGTTTAAATCTCTTATGCCTTCTTTTGGTGCTTTAGGTAAATCAGGGTCAATTTTTTTAAAATATTTTATTTCATCCTTTAATACTTCTCTCCCTTCATTTTGATCCTCATTAGGTTTTTTATTGATTGTAGAAAAAGTTCTTTTTTTCTTTACCTCAACTGACACAGACTTGCTTCTACCATGCGAAAAGTTCTGTTTTATTTGGCCTGCATTAAATGTTTTTTTAAGCTGAAGCTTACCAGTAATTGTTGTTTTTTTATCTTTGTTTTCTTCCATTTTTTTTAAAACCAGTGTTTCCTAGCATCCATAATAATTTCATCTGCCTTCACTTTATCTATTTCAACTAATATTTCTATTAGTTCATCATTCGAAAGGTCAGCTAGTTGATCTCGAGTCTTAATGTTCTTTTCGTTCAAGACAATTAATTGATCAACTGAAATAAATTTGCTTTCCAATAAGTAATCCTCTACACCAGCCTTTTTTAATATTTCAAGATTTTCCTTTTTTAGTTTTTCGATATGGCTCTTAGCCCTTGTAATTAATTCGTTAGAAAGATTCTCATCAAAACCTTCTATTGATGTTAATTCTTCCATTGAAACCATGGCAATCTCATCTAAAGATGAAAACCCCTCTGTTACTAATAAATGAGCAATAACTTCATCAACATCTAAATCTAACATAAACTTTTGTGATAAATTTTTAAATTCCTCATTTCTTCTGTCAGACTCTTGAGAAGTGGTTAATATATCTATACTCCATCCAGACAATGAGCTTGCAAGCCTAACATTTTGGCCTTTTCTTCCAATAGCTAAACTAAGTTGTTCATCAGGAACAATTACATCAATCTTTTTTATATCTTCTTCTATTACCACTTTATCAACCTCGGCTGGGCCAAGAGCATTAACAACATATGTGGCAATATCCTCAGACCATAAAACAATATCTATCTTTTCACCTTGTAATTCGTTTACAACAGCCTGTACTCTACTGCCTCTCATTCCAACACAGGCTCCAACTGGATCAATACTTTTTTCTTTGGTAAATACTGCGATCTTCGCTCTACTTCCGGGGTCTCTTGCTACAGATTTAACTTCGATAATACCATCATAAATTTCAGGCACTTCCTGAAAAAATAACTTAACAAGAAAATTATTATGTGCTCTAGATAAGAATATTTGATGTCCTTTTAGGTCATGCTTTACATCTGCAATATAAGCCCTAATTCTATCAGATCTTCTAAAAACTTCTTTATTTAAAAGTTCATCTCTTCTTAGAATAGCCTCCCCTTTACCAAGATCTACAATTAAGTTTCCATATTCAACTCTTTTAACGACGCCATTTACAATCTCTCCAATTTTATCTTTGAACTCATTGTATTGCATTATTTTCTCAGCTTCTTTAACCCTCTGGTAGATGACTTGTTTAGCTGTCTGGACGGCTATCCTTCCAAAATCAAGTGGTGGAAGTTCTTCAACCAAGTGCTCACCTGCTTGCAAATGCTTGTTGTTTTTATCTAATGTTTTAATATTTATTTTGTTTGCCCTTTCCTCTTCAGGAAAATCGTCAACGTCTTCAACGACCTCTAAATATCGAAACAAACCAATCTTTCCATTATTTCTGTCAATTTTTGCCCTTATATCTTGCTCAAAACCATACTTCGTTCTTCCTGCTTTAGCTATGGCAAACTCCATAGCATCTATAACCTCTTCCGGAGATATGCCTTTTTCTTTAGCAATATTTTTAGATATCTCAACTATATCTATTGAACTGCTGTCTTTTACATCAAAATTTTGCAATTTTTCACCCTAATTTTTAAATTTATGAATATACATACCAATACTTTACTAAAACTTAAATAATTTAATAATATTTATCAGAACCTATTTTTTATTAAAAACAAAAAAAATAGATTCATTATTATTTTTTAAAGCTTTTTTATAATATTTTGTTTCAACAACATCAACTATACCTAAAAATCTGTTATTTATCTTTTCTACTAGTTTTTCAAAATGTTTATCTTTTTTAAAACTCTCTCTTATTATATCTTGATAGATCATATTATCAGTAGCGATGACAACTGATGTATTATTGTCACAAATCAATTTTATTTTTTTTATAAATGACTGATTAATTAATTTTCTTTTGAAATGTCTTCTCTTATGCCACGGGTCTGGGAATAAAATAAATATCTTCTTAAATGCAAAGTTACTAACTTTTTGGTGTAACGACGAAAAATCCAAATCAGAAATATAAATATTTTTAATATTCATTTCCTCTATTTTTCTTAAAAGTTTTATTGATCCAGTCAAAAATGGATCACAGGCTAAAAAAATTTCATTTTTAAATTTTAAAGATTGGTAAATAACATTTTCACCAGTTCCAAATCCAATCTCTAAATTTTTCTTTTTTTTTAAAAAAAAGCTGCTTTTCAAGAATTCTTCGAAATCTTTCTCTGTTAAGAAAAAAGGAGACTTAAATAAACTTCGCAGGTCTGACTCTTTAGTTCCCTTAACTAGCCTTCTTCCATAAAAAGATAGCATTTATCTATAATCGCCACCTAATTTTTCAGCCATATTAAGATCTTCCCATGAAAAATATCCCTTTTCTTCATCAAAGTTTCTCCCAAAGTGACCATAAGCTGAAGTTGATTGATATATTGGTTGATCTAAATGTAGAAACTTTTTTATTCCTAATGGCGACAAATCAAAGTTTTCTTTGATAATTTTAATTAATTTTTGGTTATCAACTTTGGACTCTAGATCTGTATCGACATAAATTGATGTAGGCTCTGAAACTCCAATTGCATATGATAATTGTATTAAACATTTTTTTGAAATTTTGGCAGCTACAACATTCTTTGCGATAAATCTTGCCATATATGCCGCAGATCTATCAACCTTTGTATAGTCTTTCCCAGAGAATGCACCTCCACCGTGAGGTGCTGAGCCACCATAGGTATCAACTATTATCTTTCTTCCAGTCAATCCAGTATCACCATCTGGACCGCCAATTACAAATCTTCCAGTAGGATTTATCAATATATGATCTTGGTGAGGTAAAATATTTGAAGGAATTGCCTTTTCAATTATCTCAATAACTTTTTCTCTTATCTCACTATTAGAAGCAGTTTCACAGTGCTGGGTTGAAACAACAAGTGATTCTACTTTTTTAGGAACTCCATTCTCGTAGGACATGCTTACTTGACTCTTAGAATCAGGAAGAAAAAAGGAGTCGTTATTTTTTCTGTAACTTGATAACTCCTCGAGTATCTTATGCGCGTAAAAAATAGGCGCAGGCATTAAAGATGAGGTTTCAGAACATGCATAACCAAACATTATGCCTTGATCACCCGCACCTAAAACTTCTTCATCACTAACTCTATCAACACCCATTGAAATATCTGCAGACTGCTCATGAAGATAATTGAATATTTTCATACTTTGCCAATCAAATCCAGTTTGCTCGTATCCAATATCTTTTACTTTCTCTCTTATTATATTTTCTATACTTTCTTTATTAATTTTATCAGAACTACTTTTCACTTCACCAGATATAATCACAGTGTTTGTGGTAGCGAGAGTTTCACATGCAACCCTTGAGTTTTTATCATACTTAAGATAAAGGTCTAATATTACATCCGATATCTGGTCGCACACTTTGTCGGGGTGACCCTCTGATACAGATTCACTCGTAAAAATAAAATTGTTTTGATTAAAAGACATAAATTGAAATAGATTATTTTATATTTTATAAAAAGAAGGTTTTCAATCTTTTTTTCTATATTTAAAAATTAAATCTACAATAATTCCGAAAAGAGTTAAAATTAATATTAAAAAAATTACTGAAGCATTACCTACTTTCATGAAAAATGTTTTATTGTCACCCAGCCTTATATTTGACTCGAGGTATCCGGTTGAGTTTAATCTTTGAGATCTCAATATCTTTCCATGTTTATTTACTATAACAGAAATACCTGAATTTGCAGACCTTATAAGAGGTATACCTTTCTCAATAGACCTAAAAACTGTCGCTGCAAGATGCTGTGATGGTCCTGTTGTCTTACCAAACCATGCGTCATTAGTTATATTTATAAAAAGATTCGTTTTATTATAACTAAATGTTTGAAAAATAGACTCAAAGCAAATTGAAGGTTCAATAAAAATAGACTTACTATTGAAATCTATTTGGATATTATTTTCTTTTAATCCTGAAGCAAAATCAGTTGAGCCTGGAGTTACCTTCAAAAAGTCTAGAATATTTTTAAACGGAATGAACTCTCCGAATGGGACAAGTTTAATCTTATCATAATATTGAACCCTATCATTACTTAAAATAAAAAATGAATTATATACTTCATAACCTGAGTTATTAAACTCTCTCCTCAAGCTACCTGTAATTAAAATAATATTTGGGGGTAAAACTTTCTTGAGATAATCTAAGAGTTCTTTCTCCTCGTTTAAAAATACGGTTAAGGCAACTTCCGGCCAGATCACAATTACGTTTTTATTAGGTATTCTATCTTTGGTAAGGCTAAGTAGCTTTTCAAAATGTTTTTGATACAGAGCTCTATCCCACTTTTCCTTTTGAGGAATATTAGGTTGTATAATTCGAACAAGGTGCCTTTCCTGATTTTTCTGGTAATCATAATTTGATGCAGGAAGGAAATATAATAAAATAGGAAAAATTAAAACTATAAAAAAAAAACATCCTTTTTTATTGTAAAAATTAAATATCAATACCAACCAATATATTGTCAGATAACTGAGACCAAAAACCCCCACATATGAAGCTATGGAAATAAACTGATGTTGAAAAGACCAAATATGAGCCGTTAAACTTATTGGCAAGCCCCCAAATAAAAAAGATCTTACCCACTCTGAGAAAAATAATATTAAAGAAATTAGGGAGATTTTAAAAAATTTTAAATCTGGATTAACTCTTTTAGTTAAATAAATCAGTGTTGCAGAGACACCATAAAATATACTCATTAACAGTGGGAAAATTATTATTATAAAAGGTGCAATAATAAAATGTTTTTCGTAAACCAAAAATGGAAATATTATCCAATGTAAACAACCAAAAAAATAACCAGTACCAAATATTAGGCCATCAAATATTGCGTTTTTTATTGTTCTAGTTTTCTCTAGCCTCTCAAAAAAATAAAAGTACCCTAAAATCAATAAAGGAATAAGATAAATTGAGTATATTGAAAGACCTGCAAAAATACCTGAAAGAAAAAGAATAAAAAGTTCATTTTTTTGTTTAAACTTATTTAACATTAACAAGTAGTCTTTTTATTTTTCTAGTGTCTGCGTCCAAAATAGTAAATTCTAGTCCTGACTTATGTCCTATCACCTGGCCTCTACTCGGTATTTTTCCTATTAGATTAAATACCAACCCACCAACAGTATCTATATCCTCCTTATCAACACTTTCAAAAAAAACACCCAACTTTTTTTCAAATTCATCAACAGTAACTCTTGCTGAGACCTCGTATGTTTTCTTAGAAATTTTTTTGATAATATCTATTTCTTCAAAATCATGTTCATCTTTAATTTCACCAACAATTTCCTCTACTAAATCCTCTATCGTTACCAAACCATTAGTTCCTCCAAATTCATCCACAACAATAGACATGTGAATTTGTTCAGATCTCATCTTTAAAAGTAAATCTAAAATTCTCATCGAGGGAGAGGAAAACAAAATTTTCCTTACAATACTCTTTGATATTTTAATATCTCTTTTCACTTTTGCAGTCTTATTAATCTTTTCAAATAAATCTCTTATATGGACCATCCCAATTACCTTATCTAAATTCTCATCGTACACTGGTATTCTCGAGTGTTTTGTTTTATTTATAAAAGTAATTAATTGATTTATTTTAATACTTGAAGATACCGCATCTATGTCTGCTCTAGGTATCATTACATCTTCTATACATTTATCATTTAGCTGAATAATATTCTTAAATATTTTTTTTGTACCATCGTCAATACTTTCTACTGAATTTCCATTATCTTCGATGATATCCTCTAAAACATCTTTAATGTTTTCCTTGTTTGAACTAAAAAATATAGATTTGATACTTGATATGAGAGACATTTTAATAGGGTGAAGGTATTGAAAGTTTTTTTAATATAGAAATTTCTTTTTCTTGCATAACTTTTGCTTCAGAATCTTTTTTATGATTGTAGCCAAATAAGTGAAGTAATCCGTGAATACACATATGTATAAAGTGATCAGAAAATTTTTTTCCAAGATTCTTTGCCTCTGAACTAATTTTTTCTAAAGATATTACAATATCACCTAATAATGTAACATGTTTTGACCCATTTAAACAAAGCTTTTCATCTTGAATAAAAGATAACACATTAGTCGGTTTATTTATCTTCCTAAATTTATTATTTAATTTTTTAATATCATAATTGTTTGTCAAAAATATCGACAGATAATAATCTTCTTGATTCTTTTTTAAAGTCTCAAAACATTTCTTAACGGAACTAAAAATATAATTTTTTATTTCTATTTCTTCGTAATTAAGCTTTTGGTGAAAATCAATTTCAATCATTTTTTTCTTTAGAAAGGTATTCTTTTCCAACGCCTTCACTTTTTTCAAATTCATCATATTTTGAAACTATCTTTGATACTAACGGATTTCTAACCACATCTTTATCATCAAACTTGATAAAGCCAATATCTTTTAAATTATTTAAGATTTTGATAGATTCTCTAAGACCAGATTTTGTCCCAGAAGGTAAATCTACTTGAGATAAATCACCGTTGATTATCATCTTAGAGTTTTCTCCCAACCTTGTTAGGAACATTTTCATTTGTATCGATGTAGTATTTTGAGATTCATCTAATATTATAAATGCATTAGACAGAGTTCTTCCTCTCATAAAAGCTAGGGGTGCAATTTCAATGAATCCAGAGTCAATCTTTTTCAGGACCTCAGAGAATGGAAGCATATCGTTTAAGGCATCATAGATTGGTCTCAAATATGGATCTATTTTTTCTTTAAGGTCTCCTGGTAAAAAGCCTAACCTTTCTCCTGCTTCTACAGCGGGACGTGTTAGTATTATCTTCTCTATTTGCCCAGTTTTTAGCATCCAAACTGCAAAAGCAACTGCTAAATAGGTCTTTCCAGTGCCTGCAGGGCCGCAACAAAATACCATTTGCTTATTTTTCACACAGTTAAAATAGTCCGCTTGTTTTCGGGTTCTTGGTTTTATTAGTTTTCTTCCAGCCTGAAAGCATAAAGATTCTATTTTTTCAACATCGTTATCCACTTTAGATGCTTTTGAACCTTTTGCAATTTTGATAAGACTAAGAATTTCCCCTTCATCAATTTCATTATCTTTTGTTGCTAGGTTGTATAAATTATTTAAAAGCTTTTTTGCTAAATTTACGTTTTCTTCCGGACCTTCTAATTTGATAATGTTTCCTCTTGTTATAACCTTAACTTTTAAACTACTTTCAATTTTATTTAGGAATTTATCATTCTCCCCATAAATTATTGGTAAAATTAGATTATCTTCAAATGAAAAAGTTTCTGAAAAATTTAATAATTCTTTTTTAAAATTTTTTTTCAATCTTGAGCCTAATTGACAATCTTTCCATGAAATGAAAATGAAGTCAAACTTTCAAGGTTCACTTCTAGCTTTTTTCCAATTATATTTCTATTACATAATACATGGACTGGTTGAAGATATTTAGTCCTTCCAACAAACTGATTATCCTTTTTCCCTTTATCTGTAAAAAGTACTTCTTCATTTTTATCGATAAATTTAAGATTAAATTCGCTCTGCTGTTTGTTAAGTATTTCTTGTATTTTTTTTAGTCGTAAATCTGAAACATTATCATTAACAACATTCGGATGCTTCAATGAAGATTGGGTTCCAGGTCTAGGCGAATATTTGAAAGAATAGGAGCTGGCGAAACCAACATGCTCTATCAAATCAATTGTTTGATTGAAGTCATGATCCGTTTCTCCAGGGTAACCAACAATAAAGTCTGAAGAAAAAGCCATGTTGTTGATTTTGGATTTAATATTTCTCACCAGATTCATATAATCATTTCTAGAATGATTTCTATTCATTCTTTTAAGGATTTTATCTGACCCAGATTGAATTGGCAAATGAAGAAATGGCATTAATTTTTTGTTTGTATAATGCTCATTAATCAAATCATTTTCTATATCATTTGGATGAGAGGTTAAGTATCTAATTCTTTCAAGACCCGTAATATTGGAAATTAAGTTACAAAGCTTTGATAACTTTACTGAAACTCTAATACCATCTTCAAAAACATTAGAATTATATGAACTCACATTCTGGCCGAGTAAAATAACTTCTTTTGCACCCATTTCTACGAGTTTTTTAACTTCCAGGAATATTCCTTCAACGGGTCTTGAGAACTCTGCTCCACGTGTATAGGGAACTACGCAAAAAGAACAAAATTTATCACACCCTTCTTGGATTGTTACTAATCTGCTAATCTCATGTGAGTTTCTAATAGGAAGAGATTCAAATTTGTCTGCACATAAAAAATCTGAATAGACATATTTTTCATTTTTTCCCTCAAGTGCATCTGTTATGTTCTGATAATTCTGAGGTCCAAATATTAAGTCTACAGATTTATTCCTTTTCTTAATTTCATCACCTTCAGCCTGTGCAACACAGCCCGTAACAATGATCTTCATAGAGCTACCAGATTTTATTTTGTTCTCTTTATATTTAGAAATTCTTCCAAGGTCAGAATAAAGTTTTTCTGCTGCTTTCTCTCTAATATGGCAAGTGTTAAATATCGCAATGTCACTTTCCTCCGGATTTGATGACTGTCTGTAGCCACCACTGGTCATTAGTTCTACAATTTTCTCAGAATCATATACATTCATCTGACATCCATAGGTTTTGATAAAAAAGGATTGTTTCATGATTGATAAAACTATCTATTTTTTTTTTATTTTACAAGATTTTAAATTCATTAAGCCTTACTATTTTATTCACTTTTTTTGTGTTGTTATTTCTTAAGATTTGGCCTGATATCAATTTAAAGGCGTGGTCACTTGCTGTCTTTCTGTCTTTAAATTCACGAAATTTTATAGGCTTATGAAAATTTAGATCAACCTCACATCTCCCTAAACCTAGAAACTTCCAAGCATGAGAGAGGAGATCCATAGCCCCAAACCAAGCTAAAAAGGGTCTATATTTTAGGTCTATAGGAATTCCATCTAATTTATTATAGCTCAAGGTAATGGGCTGAAAGGAGTAATCCTTCATATTTTCCTTTTCAATTACTCCTAAAAGAGAACTTTTAAAGGGTAATACACTCAAGCCATCACTTGAAGTTCCTTCAGGGAATAATATCACGCTGTAGTTATCTTTTAAGTTTGTTTCAATTAGAGTCATCTGGTGTTTAATTGCAGCCTTATTTACTCTACTAACAAATATTGTCTTTCCAACTGATGTAAATTTATTAACTAAAGGCCACGCATCAATCTCTGCCTTTGCTACGAAGATTGCATTCACCTCAGAACCAAGTACAAGAATATCTAAATATGAAATGTGGTTGCACACAAATAAAGTTTTTTTTTTAGATATATTTCCTGAAATATTAATTTTTATACCAAAGATATTTACTAGACCTTTAAAAAAAAGTCTGTATGAGTTAAAAAAATAAGCCTTAGCAAAGTAGTTAACAAATAGTTGTAATAAATAACCAAATAATAACCATAAACTCATTGGAATAATTCTAAAAAATGAAAGTATTGGCGAATATAACGTCAAGTTGTTAAACCTTTAGATAAATTTGAATATTTTTTTAATAGTTTTTTTGTATCTAATATTATTA
>ERZ802830.5088-NODE-5088-length-10229-cov-12.9938_pt1 | contig 10229 bp, 10 predicted proteins | sample MGYA00345654_ERZ802830 | MGnify/ENA primary metagenome ERZ802830 (study PRJEB30503, sample SAMEA104212375) | marine metagenome | biome: Westerlies Biome; feature: [SRF] surface water layer (ENVO:00010504) within the epipelagic zone...; material: water...
GCGCAGGACTCATAAGCCTGAGGTCAGTGGTTCGATCCCACTTCCCGCTACCATTTAATTTTTTTAAAATTTTTAGTTTCAATAAAATCTTTAAATAGTAAAAATTTTTTATCTTTTGAAGAAATAGAAAATTTCTGATTTGGCCAATTTATATTTAAACTTTTATCTTTCCAATAAATACCAGTTTCTGAGTTTTTATCTCTATAATTGGTGCACCTATAATGTAAATTTGTATTGTTAGTTAAACTGCAAAATCCATGAGCGAAACCTTCTGGGATATATAAAGAGGTATTTTCTTTTTCAGATAACACTGATGAAAAAAAATTTCCAAAAGTTTTAGATTTAGGTCTGCAATCTAAAGCTACGTCAAAAATTTTACCAGACAAAACAGTTATTAATTTACCTTGAGGCTTTTTAAGCTGCAAATGAATACCTCTAAGTACATTTTTTTTGGATAAAGAGTAGTAATCAAAAACAAATTTTTTTTTCAAATCCTTTTCTAGAAATAGCTCTCTAAAGTAACCACGTTTATCTCTAAATGTGTCTCTTTTATAAAATATTAGATCTGTGAATTTAGTTTTGATTATTTGCAATGTTTAAAAAATTTTATAAAAGTTTGACAGATATAATCCAATTCTTTCTTCTTCATGCCCTGGTGACACCCAAGTAATATTCCATTTTTCATGACATTATCAGCAATAGCATCACATTGTGGATGCTTTTTATATTTTCTATTTTTCATAACAGGCTGTTTTAATATATTGCCAGTAAAAATTGTTCTTGTCTGGATATTATTTCTTTCAAAATAAATTTGCATTTTTTTTCTATTAAAATATTTATTTTCTTTAATAACCAATGGAAAAGCAAGCCATGGAGTTTTTACATTTTTATACTGCTCTGGAAGATTAAATAAATCATCATAATTATTAAAAAACTTTTTTAAATAATCAAAATTTTTATTTCTTATTTTAATATTATCTTTGAGTTTTTTGATTTGTTCTATTGCAAATGTAGCAGATATTTCCGAAGGTAGAAAATTATATCCAAGGTCAGAAAATATATATTTAGCATCATAATCAATTCCAGATATTTTTACATTAAATCTGTCCTTTATACTTTCGGACTCATTAAAATGAGCAGAAGATCTGCCCCAACCTCTTAGAAGTTTTGCTCTTTGATATAATTCATAATCATTAAAGCAAACTATTCCTCCTGTTCCAGCACCATTTATAATATGTGAAGCATAAAAACTATTTGTAACTATATCTGAATATTTTCCAGCATTTTTTTTATTAATTGTATAGCCAATGGTATCCGCAGAGTCTTCAATCACCTTAAGTTTGTATTTTTTAGCAATAGAGTTTATTTTTTTCCAGTCAGCTATATTACCAAGTAAATTTGGTATTATTATTGCTACAGTTTTTTTATTAATACACTTTTCTATATGAGATGGGTCAGCTAAAAATTTATTTTTTTCCACACCAATAAAATGTGGGATGAGACCTAGTTGGTAGATTGGGGCTACCGTAGTTGAAAAAGTTAAATTAGGGGTAATAATTTCAGAATTTTTTTTTAAATTAAGTGATGCAATAGCAAGTAAATTTGCTGATGAACCAGAGTTAACCATTAAGCCATATTTTTTTCCAAATATAGAAGAAACTTTTGTTTCTAATAGTTTAACATTATTTCCATCAACAAGAGATAAGCTGTCATTTTTAAGGACTTTAATGACCGCATTGATTTCTCTGTTATCATATACTGCTTTACCGTAATAAACTTTTTTCATAAATTTTTGTAAGTTAAATTAATTTAAAATTAAATCTTTAATATCCACTATATTACTTTTTTTAGGATTCCAACTTTTTAATTTTTTATATTTAAATATTTTATCTTTAATTAAAGTATTAGAAAGCCATTCTATTTTTATTTTATTTTCATTTTTTTTATTTATATATTTGATTAATTTAAAAATATTATAATAAATTGGATTTTTTAAAATATATTTACCAGTTTCGATATTATTTTTCAAAATAATTTGTACTGCATTCACAATATCTTCAACATTTATCAAATTAAGATAAAGTTTTTTTGATATAATTCTAGTTACCTTTTTTTGATTGTGATTTGTCTTTATAGTATTTATTAATTTTTTTCTTTTATCATTCTCACCAAAAGTATCGACAATCATTAAATCAACATATTTTATATTAGGAAAATATTTTTTATAATATTGAATTATACAATTGAAGCTTTTTTTATACGCTGCATATAAATTTTTTGGGTTATTTTCTATATTATCAGTATCTTCCCATGTGGTTGAAAAATTAATAAATTTTTTAGCATTAAGTTCATTAATATTTTCAAGGATTATATTTCCTAATAAAATATTAGATTGAATAAATTTATAAATATCTTTTTGATAATGTTTTCTTTTATAATGAGTGGCACAGTGAATTATTGTATCAACTTTTATTTTTTTAAGTTTCTTTGAAAGTGTATTATAATCTCTAAATGTTATTATCTTAATATTTTTCGTTTTTTTTATTTTTTTTTTAGATGCCACTTTTTGGATAATAAATACATTATTATCTAATCTAATCTGTTTTAGTATATTAGACCCAATAAACCCAGTTGCTCCTGTTAATAATATGTTAGACACTTTTTTTAATAATTTTTTTTAGATAATTTGAATATTCACAATTGCCATAAAATTTCACCTGTTTCATTACTTGAGATTTTGTTATCCATTTGTTTAATAGAGCAATCTCCTCAAGACACGCTATTTTTAATCCTTGTCGGTTTTCAATTGCCTGGACAAATGCCGAAGTTTTATAATAATCTTCTATGGAGCCTGTATCAAGCCATGCGCCACCTCTTCCTAAAAACTCTGCAGAAAGTTTTTTCTTTATTTTATATTTATTTAATAAATCAATAATTTCCAATTCATTTCGTTTAGAGGGTTTTAAACCCTTTGCATAATGAACTACATTGTTGTCGAAAAAATACAACCCTGTTACTGCCTGGTCAGAAATAAATTTTTTAGGCTTTTCTTTTAATATTTTTATTTTTTGATTTTTCTTATCAATTTTTGCAACACCAAATAATTCAGGATTATTTACTTTGTATAATAAAACTTTTGCTCCGTTTTTAAGATTGGTACATCTTTTGAGTGTGTTCGATAAACTTTGACCATAGAAAAAATTATCACCTAAAATGAGTGAAACGTTATCTGACCCAATAAACTTTTCACCCAGTATAAATGCATCAGGTAATCCTTTTGGTTCATCTTGCTCAATATAAGTTATTTTTATTCCAAGATTTTCTCCATTAGGTAATAGTTTTTTATATTGATTAAGTTGACCTTTATTTACTATAATTAAAATATCTTTAATCTTTGATAGCATTAAAATAGATAATGGATAAAATATTAGAGGTTTATCATAAATTGGCAATAGTTGCTTATTTACAGCTTTAGTTAATGGACTCATTCTTGTTCCTTTTCCACCTGCAAGAATTATTCCTTTTTTAATCATAACTTACCTAGTCTTTTTATTATTTGATTTTTTTTTAATGAATTAAAATAATTTTGATTATTTAAATACCATAAAAAAGTTTTTTCTAATCCATCACTAATTGTTGTTGAAGACTTCCAAGATAGATTTTTATTAATTTTACTACTGTTAAGTGCATATCTTTTATCATGTCCTGGTCTATCTTTGATATAATTAATATTAACATTTTCACCAATAACAAGATGCTTTGAGGCAATACTTAAAAGTTTTTTTGTAATCTCCAAATTATTATGATTTTTATTAGATCCTATGTTGTAAAATTCACCTAATTTACCTTTTATAAATACCTTAAATAATGCTTCGCAATGGTCTTCAACATATATCCATTCTCTGGAATTTTTACCATCACCATATATAGGTAAAGAAATATTATTTATTATATTGTAAATTAATTTTGGAATTAATTTTTCAGGATGTTGCCTGGGACCATAATTATTTGAACAATTTGTAATTATTGCTGGAATATCAAATGTGCGTATATAGGATGAAACTAGATGATCCGAGGATGCTTTGCTTGCTGCATAGGGAGAGCTAGGTCTATAAGGATACTCTTCATTAGTTCTTCCTTTAAGTATATCACCGTAAACTTCATCAGTAGAAATATGTATTAATTTTGTTTTTTTAGACTTTTTAAAATAATCTCTAAAAGCTTCTAATAAATTAAATACACCCAAAATATTACTTTCTATGAATGGCTCAGGTGAGTCAATTGATCTATCTACATGAGTTTCAGCTGCAAGATTAAAGATAGTATGAGGCTTATATGTTTTAAAGATGTTTAAAAGTTTTTTTTTATTATTAATATTACATTTAATTAATTTATAATTTTTATTTTTTGAAAAGTCTTTTAGATTGTAAAAATTTGATGAATAAGAAATGTTATCAATATTAATTACAGAGTAGTTTTTTTTAATTAGCAGTTTGATTAAATTACTTCCAATAAAACCTAAGCCACCAGTTACAACTAAATTTTCTTTCATTTTTTCAATTATCACAATATATTAGAAATTGTAAATGAATTATAATCAAATTACAGTCGGTATTGTTTCGTTTAGAAGTGAAAATGTTATATTTAATTGTCTTAAAAGTATAAAAAAAATAAAGAATATAATTATCTTTGATAATTCTAATGATATAAATTTAAAATATAAAATTAAAAAAAAATATCCCAAAGTGAAGATTTATTTATCCAAAAAAAATTTAGGATATGGTGTGGCAAATAATAAAATAATTAAAAAATCAAAAACACCATTTGTATTTATATTAAGCCCAGATGTAATTTTGCGTAGAAATTGTGAAAAAAATTTATTAAAAGGTGCAAAATTGTTAAAAAAAAATTTTGCTATAATATCAGCTATACCAGATATTAAAGATTATATTTTTTTAAAAAATAAAAAAAAAATAAAAGATAAATTTTTTGAAGTAGATTACGTACATGGTTTTTCAATGTTAATTAATAAAACTAAAATTAAAAAAATAGGAATGTTTGATAAAAACATTTTTTTATATTATGAAGAGGTTGATTTATATAAAAGAATTAAGCTAGCAAATCAAAAAGTTTATATTATTAAAGATGCTAAAGTTACTCATTTAGCAGCAAAATCAACTAACATAGGCTATGAATTTGATAAGTGTAGAAATTGGCATTTTATGTGGTCGCAAGTTTATTTTGCTAAGAAATATTCAAATAATCTTTTAGTTTATATTAGATATTTAAGTTTTTTTTTTTTTTAATTATTTAAATTTTTTTATTATATTCTTCTGTTTAATATAAAAGAAATAGTTAATAAAAAAATGAAATTTTCAGGCACATTAAATTCTTTATTGGGTAGAAGTTCTTGGTATAGACCAAGATTTGATTCTGATTAATGGCCTGGAAATTCTATTAAATTTTCGACTTTATATTTTTTTTTGACTAAATTATTTGATCCACCTAAATCAAATAAATTTATAACAAATATAAATGCTGCAACTTTTGCTTTGGAAATTTCAACAAGTTTGGCGGCTGCATCAGCTGTTCCACCTGTTGCAATTAGATCATCAATAATTAATACGCTATCATCACTATTCAAAGAGTCTCTGTGAACCTCTATTGTTGCTGTTCCATACTCTAATTCAAAATCTACTGAATGAACATCCGCTGGGAGTTTATTTTTTTTTCTTAACAGAATGAAGGGTTTTTTTAGAATATAAGAAACAGCCGAGGCAAACACAAAACCTCTAGACTCAATTGCAGCAATCTTACTAAAACTAAATTTTTTTGATCGTTCAACTATCTGGTTTATTGTCTCTGCAAATGCATTTTCATCTTTAATAAGTGTGGTGATATCTCTAAATAAAATACCTTTTTTGGGATAATCAGGAATTGATCTAATATAATCTTTTAAATTCATAATAGTTAATTATAAAAGTATGAATAAATAATTTTTTAAATATGACAACAAATAAATTAGCAATTATCGGAGGCAGTGGCCTTTATGATGTTGAAGACTTTAAAGATAGAAAATTACTTGATTTACATACTCCATGGGGAAAGCCTTCAGACCAAATTTTGAAGACAAATTATAATAATAAGGAAGTTTACTTTTTACCAAGACATGGAAGAGGTCATTTTGTGTCTCCATCTAATATAAATTTTAGAGCAAATATTGATGCACTTAAACAATTAGGAGTAACTGATATAGTTTCTGTTTCAGCTGTTGGATCACTTAAAGAAGATTTGCCTCCAGGAAAATTTGTAATTGTAGATCAATTTATTGACAGAACTTTTGCTAGAATAAAAACTTTTTTTGATGATGAAATTGTTGCCCATGTTTCTATGGCGCACCCAACTTCAAATGGATTAATGAATGCTTGTGAAGATGCAATTAAAAAATCTAATATAGATTATCAGAGAAAAGGCACCTATGTTGTGATGGAGGGGCCACAATTTTCTACACTAGCAGAGTCTAATTTATATAGATCTTGGAAAGCTGATGTAATTGGTATGACTAATATGCCAGAAGCAAAACTAGCTAGAGAAGCTGAAATTAGATATGCATCTGTTTCAATGATAACTGATTTTGATTGTTGGCACCCTGACCATGAAAATGTTGATGTTGAACAAATTATAAAAGTTTTGTTAGATAATGCAGAAAAAGCTAAAGTAATGATTAAGAATTTAATAGATAATTTTGAAGAACAGATTGACCGTAGAGATCCTACAAATAATTGTTTAGATGTAGCTATCATTACAGCACCTGAAAAAAGAACTCAAAAAACAATTGATAAACTTAAAACTATTGCAGGAAGAGTTTTGTCTAAATGAAAATAAAAAATAAAGAATATAGAACAATTTGGTATGAAAATGATATTGTTAAAATAATTGATCAAACAAAACTTCCTCATCAATTTGTTATTAAAGATCTTAAATCTGTTAAAGATACGATTAATGCTATTAAGATAATGGAAGTAAGAGGTGCACCTTTAATTGGAGGAACAGCAGCTTATGGAATGGCACTAGCAGTAAAGCAAAATAGTAAGCCTGACTTTATTAAAAAAAGTTCTGAGGATTTAATTCAATCAAGACCAACTGCTATTAATTTAAAATGGGCAGTAGATCGTATGATGAAAAAAATATCAGGTATAAATAGTCATAGAATTTTGGATATTGCATTAAATGAAGCTAAAGAAATTTGTGATGAAGATGAAAAATTTTGTAAAAATATTGGCTTAAATGGAACAAAAATAATTGAAGAAATTTATAATAAAAAAAAGAATACTGTTAATATTCTAACTCATTGTAATGCTGGTTGGTTGGCCACTATTAATTGGGGAACAGCAACATCTCCTATTTATCATGCACATAAAAAAGGAATTCCTATTCATGTATGGGTAGATGAAACAAGGCCTAGAAATCAAGGTGCAAATTTAACTTCATATGAGTTAAATGAAGAAAATATTCCCAATACAATTATTGCAGATAATACAGGTGGAATATTAATGCAAAGAGGAGACGTAGATATGTGTATTGTTGGAACTGACCGAACATTATCGAACGGTGATGTTTGTAATAAAATTGGTACTTACCTTAAAGCTTTAGCAGCTCATGATAATAATGTACCATTTTATGTTGCATTACCAAGCTCAACAATTGATTGGGAGATTAAAGATGGCAAAGAAATTCCCATTGAAGAAAGAAATTCAGAGGAATTATCTCACATCGAGGGTGTTGATGAAAATAATGAGATCAAAAAAATTTTAATATATCCTAAAAAAAGTAAGGCAATGAATTTAGCTTTTGATGTTACACCAGCAAAATACGTAACAGGATTAATAACTGAAAAGGGTATTTCAGTAGCTACTTCTGAAGGATTAAAAAAGTTATTTAAATAATTTATCTAAGAGAAGCAGCAATGTTTCCACCATCAACTGTTAATACAGCTCCAGTAGTTTTTTTTGAAACTGCTAAATGAAAAAATGCTTTTGCTACATCTTCAGCTTTTACTTCGTTTAAAAGTAAGTTTCCTCTCATATATTCATCTGTAGAAACTTCCCTAGCTTTAGCTCTAGATTTAATCATTCCATCATTTAACAAACCACTTCTTATTCTGTCTGCATTTACTCCATTTGATCTTATTCCAAGTGAACCGTAATCAACAGCATACTGTTTGCATAAATTTAATAAAGCAGACTTAGGTAATCCATAAGGTCCAAAATTTTTACCGGGATTTACCGATTGTTTTGAAATATTAAATAATAAACAACCTTCAATATTTTGTTTTTTCATTATTTGAATTGTTTCAGAGGCACAATTTTGATGAGAAAAAAAATTATCTTCAAAACTCTGTCTTAAAATTTTATCATCAACTTCTGCAATAGATCCACCAATTGCTGTCCCAGCATTGGAAATTAGAATATCAATCCCACCATATGTTTCTGTAATAACACTAAAAGCTTTTTTGACACTATCTTTATTTGTTACATCACAATGCAAGCAAAGTTCTTTAAGTTTTAGTTTCATTTCTTTTACTTTTCTTAAATCATAATCAAGTAAAATCACTTCAGCTCCATAACTTTTAAATAGCTTGTAAGTAGCAGAACCAATTGCACCAAAACTTCCTGTTATCACAACAATATTACCCTGAAGAATTTTTTTAGCTTTTTTAATTTTAGCTTGCTCTAAAGACCAATATTCAATTTCAAACAGATCTTTTTCAGGTATAAATGTATATTTTGAAGTCTCCTCAACAGAAGAAATTACTCTAGCATTTGTTTCTGTTAAGTCTCCAGCAATTTTAGCTGCATCCAAACTATCACCAACACTAAATAGCCCTACATTCTGAACCAATATAACTCTTGGAGAAGTATCTAACATTGTTTTGTTTTCTTTTACTTTTTTTTTATTTATGTCAAAATATTTGATATATTTTTTTCTATAATCTTTAAAATTTTTTTCAGCTAATTTTTTAAAATCTTCAAGAGAAGAGTTTGGTTTTGGTGTAATAACTAATGGAAATGGTTTTACTCTTATAACGTGATCAGGTGTGGCGGTACCAAGACCTGTATATCTTCTAGCTTCTTTACCATTAATAAAATAGTTTAAAACTTTATTAGATCTATAATTAATTATAAATTTAACATCTTTAGTTTCAGATAATAACCCTCTTAGTATTGGAGAAATTTCATGAGGTTTAAATGAGTTGTCGAATTTTTTTATCTGTTTTATTTTTTTTCTTTTAATTTTTTTTACAGATCTTTCTGCAATTGATACATATTTGATCATTAAGTCGTAGGATTTTTTAGCATCATTGTCAAAAGTGAAAATCCCATGATTTAACAGAATTAAACAATTAATATTTGGATTTTTTGAGTAGACTTCATTAATTTTTTGAGCCAATCCAAAACCAGGCATTACATATGGAACAATACTTGCTTTAGAACCAAAGATTTTTTTACACAAATCTTTTCCATCTGGTCTATTGGTAACATTCATTATTGCATCAGAATGAGTGTGATCAACAAACTTAAATGGCAAGAAAGCATGCAAAAAAGTTTCTACCGAAGGATTGGGTGATTTTATATCTATTAAATTTTTTTTTTGATAGGCAACCATATCTTCATCACTTAAATATTTTTTATTTTTAAGTGCTAACAGTGGATTTAGTTTTACTGCCGGTAGACCTTCTGGCTCAATTTCAGCCATATCCCATCCACTTCCTTTAACACAAAGTACATCATAATTTTTACCATCAATATCTTTAATTGATGTTTTGACAGAAGTGTTACCACCACCATGAAGAACTAACTCACTGTTTCTACCCAATAATCTAGTTGTATAAACTCTTAAAGCCATATCTCTTGAATGACCAAGTTTTTTATACTTATTTACGTATTTTTTAGCTTCAGAATTTGACCAATTATTTTTCACAGTTTCAACCTCAGCGAAGTATTATAATAGTTTTTTGTTTGAAAGAAGTAAAAAATTTGATTAGTAAGGTTCCATCACAAAAAAAATGACAAAAGTTGGTGAGCATATAACCCTTGATATTATCGGGACTACAAAAGAATATGATCCTTCATTATTTGAAAAGGTAATTAACGATATTGCAAAAGCTGCAAATGTTACAATTCTTAATATTTCAAAATATAAGTTTGAACCACAAGGTTTTACTATTT
>ERZ802830.5089-NODE-5089-length-10226-cov-58.8871_pt1 | contig 10226 bp, 8 predicted proteins | sample MGYA00345654_ERZ802830 | MGnify/ENA primary metagenome ERZ802830 (study PRJEB30503, sample SAMEA104212375) | marine metagenome | biome: Westerlies Biome; feature: [SRF] surface water layer (ENVO:00010504) within the epipelagic zone...; material: water...
TAAAGCTTCTCAAAACCTGGGCGCCAGACGTGATGTATCTGTCAACCACAGATTACATCCAACATAAATTTGCCCCTGATGAGCAAGGCGCAAAAGATTTCTATGCGATGTTTGACCGCTATCTGGCTGAACTAGACGCATTAGGCGCCGCAATCGTGGTGACCGCCGATCATGGTATGAAACCCAAGCATCAAGCCGATGGCACCCCGGCGGTGATTTATATCCAGGATGTATTAGACCAGTGGCTGGGTGAAAAAGCCGCGCGCGTTATTCTGCCCATCACCGATCCTTACGTTGTGCATCATGGCGCTTTGGGCTCGTTTGCAACGGCCTATTTGCCCGAAGGCTGCGATCATGGTGAGATCATTGCCCGCCTGTCAGCCTTGCCCGAAATGCTCTCGGTGCGCAGCAAAGAAGAGGCGGTGGCCGAATTTGAACTGCCGGCAGATCGGATTGGCGATATCGTTATGGTGTCAACCGAAAATATGACCATTGGCACCTCCCAGCATCGCCATGATCTGGCCGCCCTGAAAGAACCTTTGCGCAGCCATGGCGGGCTTACCGAACAAACCGTGCCGTTCATCGTAAACCGGGTTATGGATTTGCCAAATGCGCCCCAATTGCGAAATTTTGATGCGTTTTATTATGCCCTGCAAGCGGCTGCGCAGTAAATCGGCGTTCAACATGCGCCCGCCAAAGGTTTTTGGCGGGTTAAAAAACGAGGAGGGGGTTAAAAAAACATCTCACTGCCCTCCTCTTACGAAAACCGCGCTTGTCTGATGAAGGGCGCTGACCGCAAATAGATCAACGTGAAGAAGAATGAGGCTCCAAATGACAGCGACAAAACAAATGCGACACGAAGCCATGCGCATCGGGGGAGAAAAAGTCTTTACAGACGATGTGGTCGAGGTGCGCTATCCCTATACGGATGAGGTGGTGGCCACGGTTCCGGCCGGCACCGCAGAACATGCGGCGAAAGCCTTTGCGATTGCCGCCGCCTATAAACCCAGCTTAACGCGGTATGAGCGCCAGAAAATTCTGTTTCGCGCGGCCGAATTGATCCGTGAACGCCGCGATAGCATCGCGCATTGGCTCACCTTGGAATTGGGCATTTGCCAACAGCATGCGCTTTATGAAACCGGGCGTTCTTATGATGTGTTTATGTTGGCCGGTCAGGCCGCCATTCAAGATGATGGTCAAATCTTCAGTTGCGATCTGACACCGCATGGTAAACCGCGCAAAATATTCACCAAGCGCGAACCGGTGCGCGCGATCTCGGCCATCACCCCGTTCAATCATCCCTTAAACATGGTGGCGCATAAAATCGCCCCCGCGATTGCAACCAATAACTGCGTTGTGTGCAAACCAACCGAGTTAACGCCGCTGACTGCGATCACATTGGCGGATATTTTATACGAAGCCGGCCTGCCGGTTGAAATGTTCCAAATCGTTACCGGATGGCCCAAAGATATTGGCGATGAAATGGTCACCAATGAAAATATTGATATTGTCACCTTCACCGGCGGTGTGCCTGTGGGCAAAATGATTGCGCAAAAAGCCGGATATAAACGCGCCGCGCTTGAGCTTGGCGGCAATGATCCACTGATTATTCTAAATGATCTCTCTGATGCAGATCTTGAAAAAGCTGCGACGATTGCGGTGGCCGGTGCCACGGGCAATTCCGGCCAGCGCTGCACGGCAGTTAAGCGGATCTTGGTGCAAGAGAGCGTGGCGGATAAGTTTGTGCCGCTGGTGCTGGAAAAAGCCAAAGCCATCCGCTTTGGCGATCCGATGGATCCGGATACGCAATTGGGCTGCGTGATCCATGCTCAAGCCGCAGAATTATTTGAAAAGCGGGTCTATATGGCCGAAGCAGAGGGCGCCGAAATCCTGTACCATCCGGGGCGCAACGGAGCGCTTTTGCCCCCGATCGTGATCGATAAAGTGCCCCATAGCTCAGAATTGGTGATGGAAGAAACCTTTGGCCCGATCGTACCGATCGTGCGCGTGCCCGATGATGATGCCGCCGTGATGGCAATTTCAAACTCAACCGAATTTGGATTGTCCTCGGGCGTCTGCACGAATGATTTTACCCGCATGCAAGCCTTTATCGAGGGGTTGGATGTGGGCACTGTGAACATTTGGGAACAACCGGGGTACCGTATTGAGATGTCACCCTTTGGCGGCATCAAAGATAGCGGGAATGGCGTCAAAGAAGGGGTTTTGGAAGCCATGAAATTCTTCACAAATGTCAAAACCTATTCTCTGCCATGGCCATAGACAAACAAGTGATGAGCGGCGCAGGCTTGCTGACTTTTCGTGAATAGCACGAAAAGCGTAACCGGCACCCGCACTGTATGTAAGACCCGATGATAAGCCCCGGGGTCATGCTAATCGCGTTAAGCGCGGCGCTTTTGCACGCCACATGGAATGCTATGGTCAAGGGAGCCGCTGATCGCGCATTATCGATTGGCTTGGTCTCTTTAGGGCATTTCGTGCCCGCCCTGCCGTTTTTTTTAATCCTACCCGCGCCGGATATGGCCGCGCTGCCTTACATTATTGCCTCAACGGTGATCCATTGGGGCTATTACTTTTTCCTGATCGCAGCTTATAAACACAGCGATCTTTCACTGGCCTATCCAATTGCGCGGGGGGCAGCGCCGGTTTTAATTGCCCTGGGCGCCACAATCTGGCCGGGGGAAATCCTATCGCCCATGGCTTGGGGCGGAATCATCGGTGTCTCTTGCGGCGTTACGATTCTGGTCGTATCCCGCGCCACGGGCGCGCTTAAAAAAGCCCTGTTTCCGGCCTTCATCACCGCTTTGATGGTGGCGGCTTATTCGATCGTGGATGGGATTGGGGTACGCGTCTCAGGTGCGCCTCTCTCATATATAACATGGCTTTTTACCGCCGAAATCTGTGTCACACTATTTGTGCTGATGCCTCGGTGCGCCTTGATCAGACAAAATGGTATAAAACAATTTTTGACGGGGTTTTCAGGCGGGGTTCTTTCAAGCCTGTCTTATGCTTTGGCGGTTTTTGCGCAAACCTTAGCGCCTTTGGCTTTGGTCGCCGCGATCCGCGAAACATCGGTTATTTTGGCGGCGCTTATCGGAGTCATTTGGTTTAAAGAGCGGCCAGTTCTGATGCGCATCTGCGCCGCATGCGTTGTTGCCTTTGGCGTGATCCTAATTGCGCTTTCTTAGAATTTGAGTTTTATGGGAAAAACCGAGTAACCCCGCTAGACCGCCCGATAAGGATTACCTATCATCCGCTCTAGCGTGAAAGGAAACCCAATGGCCAAGCCGCGCAACGTTCTGTTTATCGTGATTGACCAGCTGCGGGCAGATTGTCTGACAGGGGCGCTTGCCACGCATGTAGATTTGCCCAACTTGCGCCAGTTTATGAGCGAAGCGGTGACCTTCACCCGCAATTTTTCAGTCACAAATCCCTGCGGACCATCGCGCGCCTCGCTTTTGACGGGGCAATATTCGATGAACCACCGCTCTGTGCGCAATGGTGCACCGCTGCGCCATGACATTCCAAGCCTTCCAAGCGAATTGCGTAACTCAGGCTATCTGCCGCTTCTTTATGGCTATACTGACACCTCACTGGACCCGCGCGTTCACGCAGCAGATGATCCCGCGCTAACAACCTATGAATATGTGATGCCCGGGTTTCAAGAGCGGCTCGAAATGCGATCTGAGCAATCTATTCCCTGGCTGTCGCATTTAGCAGCGCAAGGCTATATTTTCAAAAATCATGATGATTTATACATCCCAGTGGCCGCGGATGGCGCCCACCCCGAAATCACTGACCCAGCGCTTTACGCCGCAAAAGACAGCGATACCGCCTTTTTAACAAATGCCTATTTGGCCGATCGCACAACCCGGGATACCTCAAATTGGTTTTCGCATTTAACCTATTTACGCCCGCACCCGCCTTTGGTCGCGCCGGCCCCCTATAATACGCTTTATGATCCCCAAAAACTGCCCTTGCCCCACCGCCTCAACAGTCAGGCTGCAGAAGAAGCCGTGCATCCGTTTTTCGCCCCTATGTTTGACAGCGCAACCCCAGCGGATTTCGTATCTGGAATGCCTGATTTAAAGCCCGACAAGGGTATAGTGCAGGCTTTACGCGCCGTATATCTCGGGCTTGCAAGCGAAGTAGACCACCATATCGGACGGGTGATCACCGATTTGAAACAAGCAGGCCATTATGAAGACACGTTGGTGATCATCACCGCCGATCATGGCGAGATGTTGGGGGATCGCCACGCATGGGGTAAAATGAGCGTTTATAACGCTGCCTATCACACACCCCTTATTATCCGAGCACCGCAGCTACAGGCCCAATCTGGAATGCAAGTGCAGCTGCAAACTGAAAGTGTGGATATTGCCCCCACAATTCTTGACTGGATCGGATCAGATATCCCAAATTCAATGGATGGGCGGTCTTTAATGCCCCTTATAAAAGGTGAGGCTCCTGAAAACTGGCGCAAATTCACCTTCTCAGAGCTAAATTTTGGGCATCCCCTTTTTCCGACTGAATGGCAAAAGCAGCTGGGACTATCCGTTGATGAGTGCAGTTTAAGCATTTTACGCGATGCGCAATTCACGCTGGTTGAATTTGCCGGCGATCTGCCGCCTTTGCTGTTTGACCATGCAAAGAAGGGAGAGTTTGAAAACGTAGCAGAACAGTCGAACTATGCCCCCGACCTTGCCCGTCTGACGCGGCAAATGTTGAAATTTCGAATGCAAAATATGGATCGCAGTTTGGCCTTAAGCGCGCTTACCGCACAGGGGCCGCAAACCGCCTTTCGCCATAGCATAACAAAACGTATCTAAGGGTGCAGCGCCCACCCTTTTTCGACGGGCGATGCGGTTAAACAGCGCTGAAAACCCCCCTATGTGCAGGGCGCAACGGCATTTAGGCCTTGTTCAATAATATCGAATGCTGAAAACAACTCGGCTTCGGTAATGGTTAGGGGCGGGCACAGCGTCAACACGCAGCCAGCGCCAATTTTATAGCTCAAACCCTGTGACAGCGAATGGTATAAAGTATCCTCGGCAGCTTGAAGCGCCGGTTGGTTATCAATCCGCAGCTCAATGCCAAAAAACAAGCCCAAGCCCCGTATATCGTGAACCAGCGGATATTTAGCTTTGATCTCTATAAGCCGCTCTAATCCACGCCGCCCCAACGCACGCGCGTTTTCAATAAGCCTATCCTCAAACAAACAGTCAATCGTGGCCAAAGCCGCCGCGCAACCAACCGAAGATTTTTCATGCGTGTAATGGCCCAAAGCCCGATCGCCCGTTACGTCCAGATCTTCGCGCACCAGCAACGCCGCCATCGGGAAAATACCTCCCCCCAGCCCTTTTCCGATCACCAGCATATCAGGCACCACGTCGAAATGCTCGCAGACAAACATTTCTCCGGTACGGCCAATCGCGGATGGAATTTCATCAAAAATCAAAAGAATGCCATGTTCATCGCAAATGTCACGGACGCGGCGCCAATAGTTCTTTGGTGGCAATTCAACGCTCGTCCAACGCATGGGTTCGGCGATCAAAGCCCCAATATCACCTTCCATTTCTATCACATATTTTAAATAGTTTAGGCAGCCCTCATGCTGCTCATCTTGGCAATTGAAATGGCATTTTCCGCGCGTTGGCGGTGGAATATGTTCACAGCCCGGCAAAAGCGGCCCAACATCCTTTCGAAACAGGCTTTCCCCGCCAATCGAGATGGCATCCAATGAGGCACCGTGAAAGCTTTCCCACATCGAAATGGTTTTGTGCCGCCCGGTCGCATAGCGCGCCAGTTTTAAGGCCATGCCGATTGCATTGGTGCCGCCAGGCGCGAATAACATTTTATTGAGCTGCCCCGGCGCCAATTCCGCTAAACGACGCGCCAAATCAATCGCCGTTTGATTTGTGTAGCGCCTCGGGCAAAATGGCAACGTATCCAACTGCTCTTTGATCGCTTCAACCACTTTGGGATGGCCATAGCCAACTTGGTGTACGCTATTGCCATGAAAATCCATGATTTGGCGGCCTTGGGTATCTTCCAGATAAATCCCGTTGCTATGCGTCAAAACGTTCAAACAGGGGCTCGATAACGATTGATGCAAAAAATATTGCGCGTCTTGCGCAAGCAGGTCTTGGGTTGAGGCATCAATATGGGCCGCCGACCACGCTGCCCGTTGAGGCGATAGGTTCACATCGCCCTCAGACACGCTGGCTTTCGGTTTTAGGGAATATTTTTGCGCCATTTTAACCGCCCAATGTTGAAAATTGATCCCGCCAGCTTAAACCTGCCTCTGTTTTGGATTTGGGGCGGTATTCGCATCCGAATGCCCCCTCATATCCCAAAGCTTGAAACTGAGGCAGTAAAACGCCGTAGTCAAGCGCCCCTGGAAACGGTTCGGCGCGCTGCTCTGCCGCTGCAATTTGAATGTGACCAATTTTATCGACATAGCGTGAAAAATGTTCCAATAGATCACCGCTTTGGATGAACACATGGTAACAATCAAACATAATTTTTAACCGCGGATTGTTGACCGCGTCCAAAACTTGGCCCGTCTGCTCAAGGGTCCGCAAAAAATACCCGGGCAATTGTTCTTCACAAACCGGTTCAATCACAATGTTTAAAGTCGAATGATCCAGCGCATATTCGAGATTTTCAACAAAGGTCTCAAATGCGTCTTGCGTCTCCTCACTGAGGCCTGACAGAATATGCAACGCCTTGGCTTCGATTTCTTGCGCAAGCCTCGCTGCCTCCCGAATGTCGTGTTGCGCAATGTGCTGGCGATCTGGAATCGCTGCGCAGCCAAAACTGGATCCCATGCGTATATTCATACTGTTCACGGGCAATCCAACCTCTTTCAACAGAGATTTCAAGTCACCCAGATCTTCAAAATGCGCTTCGTCGTGAAATTCAAGCGAGTGAAACCCGTGGTTTTTGGCGCTCCGTATCCGGTCCAAAAACGGCAGCTCTTTCCAAAGATATCCCGTATTTGCAGAAAAATTAAACCCCATTAATCTTTCCTTCAAAGGTTACGGAACCAGCACTTCGCGTATCGTTTTTGCATCGGCAAGGCGATCCATCGCTGCATTTAAATCATCAAACCCGATCGAACGCGACATCAATTTATAAATGAAGGCCGGTTTGCCGAACATATTCGCAAGATGCGCCGGCTCTATCGCGACCGTCGAGACATGTTTCTAAATTGCCTTCTTGAAAACTGCTCGGACAGCCTGATCCCGCAGAAAAGCGATGCAGGAATGCATATTTTAGCAGATTTAAAACCTGGGATCGAAGATCAAACAGCCCATAAAGCCCTGCTTGCGCATGGTATAGATTCGCTTCCATTATCGGTTTATTGCAGCGAACCGATCCAAAGATCGGCGCTGGTGCTAGGCTTTTCAGACGTGCCAAGACAAGCGATGCCACGATTAACAAAGAAATTGGGAGAAAAATTACGAAGCTTGCATTAAGGCCCCCTGCTTGGCGGTGTCCGACCATACTCAAAGGGCGCTTTTTCAGCCCGAGCGGGCTTTAAAAATATCCGCCGGGTCTTTTTACGCGGCGCGGGCTGAGGCTTTATAAGCCGCGCAGGGAAGGCTGTCTGGGGCATTTGCAGATAAACCGCCCTTGGCTTATTTGGCCAATTCGGCCCCTTATTTCTGCCTTCAATCACTTTCAGGAGAGCAAGGCAGCCCAGCAGGCATCACACGGTGACATTCGCCAAAACATCCTTGCGCGTGACCTCAGATTTTTCAGCTGCCATAGTCACCCGGCCGCGTTTTAACGTATAAAATCGGTCTGCGAGACTGAAGGCGAAATCAAAATATTGTTCCACCAAAATAATCGCCATATCCCCCTGCTGTTTCAGCAGTTCAATCACCTCACCGATTTGGCTGATAATATTGGGCTGTATGCCCTCGGTCGGTTCATCTAGAATCAGTAATTTGGGACGGGTAATCAACGCGCGGGCAATCGCCAATTGCTGTTGCTGACCCCCCGATAAATCGCCACCCTTGCGCGCTTTCATTTTCTTTAAAACTGGAAACATTTCGTAAATATGATCGGGGATTTGTTGATCTTTGGGCGGCAAACAAGAATAACCTGTCTGTAGGTTTTCCTCGACGCTCAGCAATGGAAAAATATCGCGGCCCTGTGGCACATAGGCCACCCCAGATTGGGCGCGTTTAAAGGGGGTCAAACGGGTTAAATCCTGCCCATCCAATTGAATATGGCCACCCGCCACCGCATGCGCGCCCGATATGGCCCGCATCAAGCTGGTTTTGCCCACACCATTTGTGCCCAGCACGCAGGTTACCTGGCCTTTTTGGGCCTGCAAATCGATATCATAAAGGATTTGCGACTTCCCATAAAACAGGTTGACTTTTGAGGTCTCAAGCATCGCTTACCTTCCTAAATACACATCCAGCACGTCTTGATTGGCGGTCACGTGATCCAACCGCCCCTCGGCCAGCAACGCGCCTTCGTGTAAAACCGTCACTTTGCAGTCAAGCCGCCTGACAAAATCCATATCATGCTCCACAACCACCACAGCGCGGGTTTTTGCGGCCTTGACCAGCATCGCCGTTGTCTTTTCGCGCTCGGTTGCGGTCATACCGGCTGCCGGTTCATCTACCAGCAACAGTTTTGGATCCTGCGCCAGTAACATGCCAATCTCGAGCCATTGCTTCTGGCCATGGCTCAACTCGCCCGCCAGACGGTGCAATTCGCTATCAAGCGAGATATCACGCGCCAAATCTGCCACTTTTTGGTGATCAGACTTACGGCGCTTATAGAACAAGACGCGAAACACATTACGATGGTTTTTCAACGCCAATAACAGGTTTTCAAAGACCGTTTGATCTTCAAACACGGTTGGTTTCTGAAATTTACGCCCCACCCCTGCTTGCGCGATCTGTGCTTCATCCAACGACAACAAATCAACGCTTTTATCGCCCCATTTCACAACCCCTGTATCGGGGCGCGTCTTGCCCGTGACAATATCCATAAAGGTGGTTTTGCCAGCTCCATTCGGGCCAATAATCGCCCGCAACTCTGCCGCTCCGATCTGAAAAGACAGATTGTTGATGGCCTTAAAGCCATCAAAGCTGACCGAAACGCCAGACACTTCTAAAAGCGAGCTCATTCTCAGCGCCTTCTCATAAAGAGTAAATCGAACAGGCCACCGATCCCCTTGGGTGCGAAGAGCGTTACCAAAACAAAAGACACGCCCAGCAAAACCTGCCACCAATCCACCCATTTGATCACACCAAACCCCAGCGATAGATCCGGGGCCTGCCCACCTGTAAACCAGGTGGATAACAAGCTGACAAACGCTGCCCCGATCACCGCACCATAAAGGCGCCCACGCCCGCCAATCGCCACCCAAACGGCCAGATAAATTGAGGCAATCGGGGCCATTTCTGCCGGGTTTACGATACCGGCTTGCGGATAATATAGCGCCCCGGCAATGCCCGCGATGCAGGCCGTTACGGTGAAAATAGCAAGTTTATAATGTTCCACTTGATAACCGAGAAACCGCACCCGCGCCTCATTATCGCGAATGGCTCGAATAACCGATCCGAATTTTCCGCCCACAATGAAGCTGATAAAAAGATAGCCCAACCCAAGCGCTGCCGCCGAGCCCCAAAGAAACCACAAGGCCACCTGATCTTGGCCCGCGCTCACATAAGGCAGGTTTTGCAAACCCGATAAGCCATTATTGCCGCGCAAGCCACTTTCATTTTGAAACAAGTATAATGACAGCGCCAAAGTGAAAGCTTGGGTCAAAATTGACAGATAAACGCCCGTTACCCGCGAGCGAAACGCCAACCATCCAAACAAAAAAGCCAAAGCGCCGGGCAAGGCCACCACCAAGACAAGCTGCAAAAACAAGCTATCCGCAACGGCCCAAATCATTGGAAATTCGCTGCTGCCCACCACCCCAAAAATTTGCGTGCCGATCCCCTCAATCACCTCTTGCGGGGTGGGCGGAATTTCCGCTTGCGCCATCGATGTTGCCACAATGGTTTCGGTGCGCGCATACATCAGCCACATACCAATCATATAGCCGCCCAGCCCGAAAAAAGCGAAATGCCCCAAGGATAATATGCCACAATACCCCCAAACCAAATCCATCGCGATGGCCGCAAGGCACAAACACAATGTTTTGCCGATGGTTTTGATGAAGGATGTCGAAA
>ERZ802830.5092-NODE-5092-length-10225-cov-8.45644_pt1 | contig 10225 bp, 10 predicted proteins | sample MGYA00345654_ERZ802830 | MGnify/ENA primary metagenome ERZ802830 (study PRJEB30503, sample SAMEA104212375) | marine metagenome | biome: Westerlies Biome; feature: [SRF] surface water layer (ENVO:00010504) within the epipelagic zone...; material: water...
TGAAATTCTCCAAGGCTTACGACCAGCTAATTTTAAGCCTTCAAAAGCTTGCGGAGATGTAACTTCATGAATTAGATGCCTATCAATGTATAGCAAATAAGTGCCGTCTTCCCTTTGAGTCACCTCATGAAGGTTCCATAACTTATCGTATAAAGTGTCAGACATGAGATATTTATGAGTAATCAGGAATTTCTGTTACCACGTCAGCATTTTGAGCTCTGTTTCTTAAGAAATGATCAAGCACGACTAAAGCGGTCATTGCTTCAGCTATAGGAGTTGCCCTGACACCAACACAAGGATCATGTCTTCCTTTAACTTGAATACTTTTGACTTCACCTGTTTTGTCTATTGTTTTACCTTCTTTGTTAATACTTGAAGTAGGTTTCAAAGCTATAGAAAGCTTAATATCTTGGCCAGTGCTAATACCCCCTGAAATACCTCCGGAATTATTTGATAAATAACCCTCAGGAGACATTTCATCTCTTACTTCTGAGCCTTTAGACTCTATCAGGTCAAACCCTTTCCCAATTTCAAAACCTTTTACTGCATTAATGCTCATTAAACCTTTAGCTAAATCTGCTTCAAGCTTATCAAATACTGGTTCTCCTAAGCCTATAGGCATGTTCTCAACGGCAACTTCTATTTTAGCTCCCACGGAATCGCCTTCTTTTCTTAACTTATCAATTAAAGTCTCAATCTCAACTAAGACTTTGGAATCTGGGCAAAAGAAAGGGTTCTTATCAACCTGAGTAAGATCAACTTCAGATATTTTTACAGGACCGATTTGGGATAAATAACCTGTAATTTTAATGCCTTGTTTTTCATTTAAATATTTCTTTGCAATAGCTCCTGCAGCCACTCTCATAGCCGTTTCTCTGGCAGAAGATCGTCCCCCGCCACGATGATCTCTAAAGCCATATTTTTTAGAGTAAACATAATCTGCGTGGGAGGGCCTAAATGTATCTTTAAGATCATCATAATCTTTAGATTTCTGATCTTGATTTCTTATTATCAAACCAATTGGCGTTCCAGTTGTTCTTCCTTCAAAAACTCCAGATAAAATTTCTACCTCATCATCTTCTTTTCTTTGGGTAGTGTACTTTGAGGCACCAGGTTTTCTTTTATCTAACTCTTTCTGAATATCTTCTTTTGAAAGCTCTAAACCAGGAGGGCAGCCATCAATCACACAGCCAAGAGCAACTCCATGACTTTCTCCAAAAGTAGTCACAACAAAAGAATTTCCAAATGAATTTCCTGACATAAATCTATTTTATTACGTAATTGGGGGTGCGATTATAGAATTTTTACGGATTTTAGGTATTAAATTTGATATTTATTCAAAAACGTTCACTATATTGGACTTAAAAATAATGAGACTCTTATGATTAAAGCAGTTTTTTGGGATTTTGGAGGCGTAATAACTTCGAGTCCTTTTGAATCTTTTAATAGGTTTGAAAAAGAAAATAATTTACCCTTAGATTTTTTAAGATCTGTTAATTCTACAAACCCTGATTCAAATGCCTGGGCTCTATTAGAAAGAAATGAAATTGATCTTGAAGAATTCGATTTATTATTTGAACGTGAAAGTGATGATCTTGGTCATCCTGTTAAGGGAAAAAATGTTATTGCACTTCTTAAAGGACAAATTAGACCAGAAATGATTGCGGCATTAGAAAAAATTAAAGGTAATCTTTTACAGGCATGCTTGACTAATAATATTCAATCAATGGGAGATATAGATTTTGAAGGAAATGTATCTGCAGCCGGAAAACATGAAGAAGTAATGAGCATGTTTGACTTCGTTTTTGAATCTAGCAAAGAAAATGTTCGTAAACCTGATCCAGAATTCTATCTACGCGCTTGTAAAAGAGGAGATGTAGATCCAAGTGAAGTAGTTTTTTTAGATGATTTAGGCATAAACCTTAAACCAGCCAAAGTACTGGGCATGTCAACAATTAAAGTTGTTGATCCAAAAGAGGCTCTTAGTGAACTACAAGCTTTTTTAGATTTTGACTTATGCTGATTTAAGCGTCTAAACCGGCACAATATCCTGACGACCAAGCCCACTGAAAATTAAACCCTCCTAAATGTCCCGTAACATCCAATACTTCTCCAACGAAATACAAACCTTTTTGATCGTTGACTTCCATTGTTTGTGAATTAATAAAATCAGTATCAATCCCGCCCTTTGTAACTTCAGCAGTTCTATAACCTTCTGTTGAGGATGGTCTAATGACCCATCTGTTTAATATAGATCCAATATAAACCAATTTCTTCTTACTAATATTACTAAGGGGTATTTCAGCAATATCCTCCCACAATAGGTCTTGAAGTTTTGATGCAAGCGACTTGCTTAAATAAGGGGCTAAATAATTCCGCAATAGAGAGGTATTATTTAGTTTTTTTTCTTCAAGAAGTTCTTCAACTATATTTCTATTAGGAAGTAAGTCTATCTCTATTTCTTGGCCTGGAAGCCAATAGTTGGATATCTGTAATATCGCGGGCCCACTCAAGCCTCTATGAGTAAACAAAATATTTTCTCTAAAAGATTTATTGTTACAAAATACTTCCGCATCTAAGGAAACTCCTGAAAGAGATTCGCAAAAAGGTTTTAAATAATCACTAAACATGAATGGAACTAAACTGGCGCTCAAATCAACTAAAGGTAGTTTGTATTGCTCTGCCAGCCTATAGCCAAAGTCGCTTCCTCCTAGAGTTGGAATTGAAAGTGCTCCTGTAGCAACTATTAAAGATTCACAATCAACCTGAAATTTATTTTCAGTTTTATTATCAACTTCATGTCCACAGATTCTATATCTGTATCTATCTGGATTTTTAATTTCTAAATCAATAACTGTTTTAACTTCACTATTTTTAATTATTTTTACACCTTTTTCTTCACATTCATCTAACAACATTTTCACTATGTCTTTAGCTGAATGTACACAAAATAATTGGTTATGTTTTCTTTCTTCAAAATCTATTCGATGTCGTTTAACTAAATCAATAAAATCCCAAGCTGTGTATCTGGAAAGAGCAGATTTACAAAAATGTTTATTTTTTGAAAGGAAATTATCAAATTCCAAATCTGTATTAGTAAAGTTGCAACGACCTCCACCTGACATGAGGATTTTCTTTCCAACTTTGTTGGATCTTTCTATGACAAGTACACTTCTATTCCTTAAAGCAGCAGTTATTGCCGCCATAAGACCAGCAGCTCCTGCTCCAAGCACAACAACATCATATTTCATAAAAATTTTACGGAGGAAAAACTAAAGATAAGAAAAAATTAGTTTATAGATGATTTTGGGGAAAAGTAATCCATCAAAGCTAATAACAGGCCTGAGAAAATAAACACCACATGAATGATAATCATCCATTGGATTTCTCTATCAGATACTTCGGAGATGTCCATGAATGTTTCAAGAAGATTTATACCAGAAATAGCTACAATTGAAGCCACCAGTTTCAACTTAAGATCGCCAAAATCTGTTTTTCCCATCCAGCTTGGTTTATCTTCACTTCCATCAGCTACTGAAATCTTTGAAACAAAATTTTCGTAACCTGCAAAAATTATCATAAGAACTAAATTACTAATCAGAGCAAGATCTACTATGTGCAGAACAAATAGCATCATATCTTTCAAGTCTGAAGATAAGAGAATAGGAGCAAAGTAAAGTAACTCTTGAATTACCTTAACAGTAATGAAGAAAAGAGATATTGAAAGCACAATATAGATAGGAGCTAATAACCATCTGCTGGCAAATATAGATTTTTCTAGTAAGTTTTCTAAATTATTCATAAGGCTTTAGCTGATATTCTATTCTGCAACCATTAAGTTCATAAAGTCTGTTACAGGAGTCTTTTCTAGTGTCTCTTGATTGGCGCAAAGACTCATTATTGATTCTACTCTTGAATCGGAGAATTGGGTTCTAAGATTTCTTTCGAACTTTTCTACCAATAAAGGGATGCCTTGCTCTCTTCTGCGTCTATGGCCTATTGGATACTCAACCTCAATTTTTTCTGTGGATGAACCATCGTTAAAAAATATTTGTATAGCATTTGAGATAGATCTCTTATCAGATTCCAAATACTCTTTTGAATATCTTTCATCCTCTTCAATGACCATCTTTTCTCTGAGTTCATCTACCCGGGGATCAGATGCAACATCGTCTTCATAGTCCTCAGCAACTAAGTCACCTTTTAAGAGCCCAATAGCAGTCATGTACTGAAGACAGTGGTCTCTATCTGCAGGATTATTTAAAGTTCCTTCTTTGCTAATTATTCTTATAGCTGATTCGTGTGTCGAAATAAGGATCTTATCAATATCATTCAGTCTATCCTTTATATCACCGTGAAGTGTTACTGCAGCTTCAACAGCTGTCTGTGCATGGAACTCAGCCGGGAAAGAAATCTTAAAAAGCACATTTTCCATGACATAGGAATCAAACTCTCTTGGAAGACTAAATGAATTCCCTTTAAATTGAACATCATAGAAACCCCAAGTGGGTGCTGTAAGAACGCTTGGATAACCTATTTGACCTTTTTGAGTTAAAAGAACTAGTTGCAATGCTCTGCTTGTAGCGTCACCAGCTGCCCAAGATTTTCTAGGGCCCGCATTAGGAGCATGCCTGTAAGTTCTTAAACTTTGTCCATCGACCCAAGCTTGGGATAATGCATCTATAGTTTGGTCTTTATTTAATCCAAACATTGATGAAATAACGGCGGTTGAAGCTACTTTAACAAGAACTACGTGATCAAGGCCTACTCTATTAAAACTGTTTTCTAAAGCCAAGACTCCTTGAATCTCATGCGCTTTTATCATATTTGTTAAAACATCTTTCATAGTCAAAGGATCTTTGCCCTCAGCTATATTTCTTTGAGATAAATAATCAGCTGCAGCTAATATACCCCCTAGATTATCTGAAGGATGTCCCCATTCTGCTGCTAACCAAGTGTCATTGAAATCTAACCATCTAATTATTGCGCCAATATCCCATGCTCCTTTTACTGGGTCCAAAACATAACTAGTTCCAGGAACTCTAACACCACCAGGAACTTCTGTTCCTTCAACATAAGGGCCAAGTAAATTCTTGCAATCAGGGAAAGTAAGTGCCAATAAACCACAACCTAAAGTATCCATTAGGCAATTTCGAGCAGTATCATATGCTTCATCACTATCAATGTTCTTATCTAAAACATAATCCGCTATTTTAACTAGTACGTCATCAGGATTAGGACGTACGTTTGTTTCAACGTTTCCAGACATAATTTTTCCCTTTAATTAACGATCAGACATGTCAACCCAAACAGAGTTATCTGGTCCGATATACTCTTCACTAGGTCGAATAATTCTATTGTCAGCTCTTTGCTCCATAATATTTGCAGCCCAGCCAGATGTTCTTCCTATGACAAATAATGGAGTGAATATTGCAGTTGGAATTCCCAAATAATTGTAAGCAGAGGCCATGAAAAAGTCTGTGTTTGCAAACATTCCTTTTTCCTCATCCATAACTCTCTCTATCTCATCAGACACCTCATAGAGAGTAGTATTTCCATCTAATTTTGAAAGTTTTTCTGACCAAACCTTAATAATGGCATTCCTAGGGTCTTCAGTGCTATAAACAGCGTGACCAAATCCCATAATTTTTTCTTTTTTAGCTAATAAATCAAGAACTCCAGCTTTTGCTTCATCTCTGTTAGAGTATTTTTCAATCATCTCCATAGCAGCTTCATTGGCACCTCCATGTAATGGTCCTCTTAGGGTTCCAATGGCACCTGTTACACAGGAGTGCATGTCAGATAGAGTTGATGCACAAGTTCTGGCAGTAAAAGTTGATGCGTTAAAGCCATGTTCAGCATAAAGAATTAATGAAACATCAAGTGCCCTTGCATGCTCTTCTGATGGTTCTTTACCTGTAAGCAGAGATAGAAATTGACCTCCTATAGTAGAGTGATCTGTTGCAGTATCAACTCTCACTCCGTCATGAGAATATCTATACCAATAAGTAACTATTGAAGCAAAAGATGCCATAATTCTATCAGCAGTTTCGTTTTGATTAGAAAAATTACCTTCTGGCTCCAAATTACCCAGCATAGAACATCCCGTCCTCATAACATCCATTGGATGAGCTGATGCAGGAATTCTTTCTAAGACTTCCTTAAGGGCATCAGGTAAAGCTCGATAATTCTTTAATTTTGATGAATATTGATCATATTCTGATTGGTTAGGTAAATTACCATATAAAAGCATGTAAGCCACTTCTTCAAAGCTTGCTTTCTCAGCCAATTCTTCAATGGCATAACCCCTATATGTTAATCCTTTACCCTCTTTACCAACAGTTGAAAGTGCAGTATTACCTGCTACTTGTCCCCTTAAACCTGCTCCATCTAACTTCTTCTCACCCATTTCATTTCCTAATCTAGTTTTTGAATAGCTCGTCCAATTTCGTTTCGAACGAATGATAATCTAGTACGTCATAAAGTTCATCTCTAGTTTGCATATTTTTTATTAGACTTTCTTGATTATCTGACTTCTTAATTTCTTTATATACCTCTTCTGCGGCCTTACTCATCGCCCTAAAGGCGGTCAGAGGATAAAGAACCATATCTACTCCTGAGTTACCTAGCTCTTCGCAACCAAATAGTGGAGTCTTCCCAAACTCTGTGATATTGGCAAGGATAGGTATTTTTACATGTTTCTTGAGTTCTTTATACTGATCTAGTTCGATAAAGGCCTCAGGGAAGAGAGCATCTGCTCCAGCTTCTTGATAAGCAATAGCTCTTTCGATAGCAGGATAGAGACCTTCATTTGCAAGTGCATCTGTCCTTGCCATAACAACAAAATCTTCATCTGTCTTGGCATCTACTGCGGCTTTGATTCTGTCGATCATCTCTCCAGTAGAAACGATCTCTTTATTAGGTCGATGGCCACATCTTTTCTGTGATACTTGATCTTCAATATGCAATCCTGCAGCTCCATAGTTGATAAAAGACTTTACAGTTCTCGCAATATTAAATGCACCACCCCAGCCAGTATCTGCATCAACTAATAAAGGTACTGAAGTTACATTTGTAATCCTTTCTACATCAATGAGCACATCTTGAAGTGAAGATATACCCAAATCAGGAACTCCTAAACTAGATGCAGCTACCCCGCCTCCTGACAAATAAATAGCATTGTGACCTTCCTTTTCTGCCAATAAAGCAGAATAAGCATTTATCGTGCCAACGATCTTTAAAGGTTTATTGTTTTTTATAGCCTCTTTAAATTGTTTTCCTTGAGATTGAGCCATGTTAAGTCCTCCCGATAAAAGAAGAGTTTTCTATCAGCAGATTCTTCAAGTCTGCATGACTTTCAACTCCATCAATTTCCTGAAACTCTTCTCGTATATGTTTTGGAGCTTGGAAAAAAACTCCTAAATCTGCTTCTTGAAGCATTTGTATATCGTTGTAAGAATCACCAGAAGCAAATACTTTAAACTTCATATCCTTTAATCCCTGTACCACTTTCTTTTTGTTCTCTAGTTGCCTTAAGGTGTAGCCCTTCAATTCATTATTTTCTATATCCAAATAATGACAGTTAATAGAAGGAGTACCAAGTTTTCTAAGTAATGGCCAAGCAAGCTCGTAAAAAGAATCAGAAACAATAGTTAGTTGAAAATTGTCTCTAATCCAATCGATAAATTCCCTCGCACCTTCAAAAGGCTCCATTTTATCAACTAAGGATTGAATTTCTGAAAAAGACAAACCAATGGACTTTACTAAATCAATTCTCATATCCATAAGTTCTGAATAATCCTTTAAATCTTGTGTTGTTAATTTAAATTGGTCTTCTCCAGTATATTCAGCTACTTCAGCCCAAATTTCAGGTATTAATACACCTTCAAGATCAAGACAGACATGTTCCATTGATATTTATTCCAACTCTTTGATTGAGGTGAGGATTATACATTTTTTGAATTTAAATTCTCGAATTTAAATTGATAACTTGACCAGTAGGTACTTCTAAGCAAGCTGATATACAATTTTCTATTTGGTCATCAAAAAAAATATCTGCTCCAAAGTCTTTAAGAAAATTAGTTTTATCCATACCCCCCAAAAAAAGAGATTCATCTACTCTAATTTTCCATTCTCTTAAAGTTTTAATAACCCTTTCATGTGAAGGTGCCGATCTGGCAGTCACTAATGCAATTCTGATTGGACATTCATTTTTGGGGAAACTTTGCTGAATTTTATAAAGCTCTCTCAAGAAAAACTTAAAAGGACCCCCAGTTAATGGATTTTCAGCCAGATTTTTTTCATTCTTATTAAACGCTTCTAATCCATACTCATCAAATATTCTCTGAGATTCTTCAGAAAAAATAACTGAATCGCCATCAAAAGCAACTTTGAGGGTTTCATTATCAGTTTTAGATTGTCTTGAGGGCATAATCCGAGCAGAGGCAATTCCACTTTTCATGGAAGACTTACAATCTTCATATTCAGTTGAAAGAAATAGATGCACTCCAAAAGATTTTGCATAAATATGTGGACTATTACCTCCACAAAAGGCTGCTTTTTTTATATCAAGACCATGATACTGAATAGAATTAAAAACTCTTAAACCAGTATCAGCTGTGTTTCTGCTTAGTAAAAAAACTTCTACTAACTTTTCACTACTAAATTTATTATTTAGATTTAATAACTTCCTTACTAAAGAAAATGCCTGGCCAGGTTCTAAGGGGCAATCCTCTTTGACTATCTGATGATCTTTATATGCTTCAAGACCATTCTTCTTAAATATATTATGACTTGAATCTAAATCAAAAAGAGCTCTTGAAGTGATACCAATTTTCAGCATGATTGCATAATACAATATACTGTATATAATTACAGTAATACTTATGAAAAATCTAACAAAAAGACAAGAAGAAATTTTAAATTTAATAAAGACTCATATTTTGGATTTAGGATTTCCTCCTACAAGAGCAGACATAGCAAAAACTTTAGGTTTCAAATCTCCTAATGCTGCAGAACAACATTTAAGAGCTATAGAAAAGAAAGGCTTTATAAAGATATTGTCTGGAGCTTCTAGAGGAATAGTCTTGAATGATTCAGAAAGTGATCAAATACCTGTAATTGGATTAGTCGCTGCTGGAGGTCCAATCTTAGCTGAAGAGAATATTGAAAAGACTATCCCTAAATCTAATAATCTCCTATCCAGTGACATTGACTACTATTTAAGAGTAAAGGGAGACAGCATGGTCGATATAGGTATATTTGAAGAGGACTTAATTGGAGTGAGTAAATCGGCAAGCACCAAAATTGGATCTGTGGTTGTAGCAAGGATAAATAACGAAGTTACAGTTAAAACTTTGATTGAAATGTCTCAAAATAAAGTTGTGTTGAGACCTGAAAACCAAAATTACAATGACATTATTATTAATCCTAAAGTTGAAGAACTTGCCATTGAAGGTTCGTGCGTGGCACTTCTTAGAGAAAGTATTTAAATAACCTTTGAATCTTCAAGAGAAATAAATCTCTCTCCTTTTTTAAGTTTTAATACTTCACTGATTATAAAATTTTGCTCTTCTTGATCCAATTTATACCAGTCATTTGGTATTTCTGTTTCCTCTTCTCCTACTTTTAAGTTCTTAACAAACTTAAATGCCTTACCAGGCTTTCGTATCTTTATTCCAACGGGTTGTATTGATTTATCTTCTTTATGAAGAAATCCCAATATTCTTAAAGAGTTTAAAACATATCTTCTTCCAGATTCCGACTGATAATCAATGGTATTAGGTTCGTAGTAAGATACTTTAGGACTTGGGTCTTTATCTTCTGGTTTAAGCTTTGTTGCTTTATTAAAACCATCGAATTCAGTGTACTCTCCAAATCTGCCACTTTTTAAAACTATAGGTAAATTTGAGTTAATCTCAGTAAATAATATATTTTCAGCGTTGCTGGTATCTATTAATTCTATTGCTCTATTCAGGCCTATATCTAGAATAAATTCATCTTCATCTGGTGTTCCAAAAAGTTTCTTTTCTTCTTCATTCAATGTCCATACACATGGTCCATTAACACTTAAATCTGCATATATGGGCTTACCCAGATCTGGATGAAGTCCTAAATCTTTTGGAAGCTCTTGATAAGTTTCCCAGGTTGTATTGAATTCAAAGGGTTTTTTAGTCCATTTACATTCCGAGCAGCCTACGAAATAACCCCAAGCTCCTGATTTCAA
>ERZ802830.5095-NODE-5095-length-10220-cov-6.79193_pt1 | contig 10220 bp, 11 predicted proteins | sample MGYA00345654_ERZ802830 | MGnify/ENA primary metagenome ERZ802830 (study PRJEB30503, sample SAMEA104212375) | marine metagenome | biome: Westerlies Biome; feature: [SRF] surface water layer (ENVO:00010504) within the epipelagic zone...; material: water...
AAGGACATCTCCCCATGTGGGTCAACTTACTGTTAATGATTGTTGGCTTTGCCGTACTGATCTGGAGCGCCGATCGCTTCTTGTCCGGGGCCGCCGCGACGGCTACAAACCTTGGCGTCTCTAATATCGTCATTGGCCTGACCGTGGTTTCGCTCGGCACATCGGCTCCGGAGATTGTCGTAGCGTTAATCGCGGCGTTAGAGGGCAATGCGATCTTGGCTATCGGCAACGCCATCGGGTCTAATATCGCCAATATTGGATTAGTGCTTGGTATCACCGCGATCGTCGCACCTCTGCCTTTTTCGCAAAATGTACTGCGCCGGGAACTGCCTTGGTTGCTAGGCGCAACCGTGCTTGCCATCGTACTGATCTTCGATCGTGAATTGAGCTTCACTGACGGCGTGTTCTTGCTCGCCGGCTTAGCCTATATCCTTTGGCAATTGCTGCGATCTGAACGGGACGCAGACCCCGCGGAAAGTGCCTTAGCGAGCGAACTTGAAGAACTGCCAGAAATGAAGCAAAGCAGCGCCTTGTTTTGGCTATTCGCCGGATTGGCCGCATTACTCGCCTCGGCGCAACTACTGGTCTACGCCGCGACACAGATAGCCTTGGACCTTGGCATTAGCAGCATGATTATTGGACTGACTATTGTCGCCATAGGTACCAGTTTGCCAGAGCTAGCGGCCACTGTTGGTGCGGCGATGAAGGGGCAACCCGATATTGCTATTGGCAACATCGTTGGATCAAACATCCTCAACATTCTCGCGGTGCTGGCTGTTCCAGCCCTAATTAGCACAACTGGCCTCGACTTTTCCGCCCTATGGCGCGACAGCGGTATGATGCTGGCGCTGACGCTGATGTTGGCGCTGTTCGCCTACGGCATGAACTCCCGCGCCGTCATTACACGTTTCGAAGGTCTTGTCATGCTGCTTGCATGGATTGGCTACAATCTGTTGCTCATCCAACAAGCGTGAATTTCCTCAATGACTGACAACAACCTTGAGCCGCTTTATGCACTTGCACGCTCGATAGAGGGTATTGTGCTCGACGTCGATGGCGTGCTCACCGACGGCAAAATAACCTACGCCTCGGACGGCAGTGAACTAAAGAGCTTCCACGTTCAGGATGGTGGTAGCCTAAAACTGCTCGCAAGCCAAGGCATTGCAATTGCAATCATCACGGGCCGCCAATCCAACATCGTGGAGCGAAGGGCGAAGGAACTTGGCATTACCTTTGTGCAGCAGGGTGTCGACAGTAAGGCGTCTGCTCTTGATCAGATAATAGACAACGGGTTCCCCGCCGCAGATTTGTGCGCCATTGGCGATGACCTGCAGGATTTGGAGCTGTTCAATCACGATGCTGTATCCCTTGCCGCCACGGTGGCGAATGCCCACCCAGCCGTTTTGGATCGGGCGCAATTCGTTACACGAAGACAGGGTGGTGCTGGTGTGATTGTTGAGCTGGCAGAGCTGGTTTTACGAGCCAAGGATCGCTGGCCCCATGCTTGAGAGCAGTTCACTTTACAATATTTCGGTGAGCCGCCTGCCGCGCAAGAAGGCTTATCGTCCCTGCTTCTGATAATGCTGGTAGGCTGTTTCTCATGTCTTCAAACACTGCAACCCGATCGCACCATCCTTGGCTATCCGGCGTCCGTCTGGCCGGTCTCGGCGTGCTGGCTCTGGCGGCTGCACTGACCCTCATGAGTCAAGTCGATGATCCCAGACCGGACCCAGACAATCGCGACTTAGTGTCGACCCTACAGCCCTCGAGCACGGCGACAGGTATTAATTGGCAGGTTTTTTCCAACCTGGGCGAACTGGACTACGAAGTAAGTGCAAACCAGCTAGAACAATATCCTTCGCAGCAACTCATGAAAGCCGCGAATCCTATCGTTCGAATGGCCTCAAAGGATCAGCATCCCTGGGTTATACGCGCCGATCGCGGAGTGATTACCCGCAGGCCCGATACGCTGGAGGTGGCTGACCAATACAATCAAATGACCCTTCAAGGGCACGTCCAAATCCTACGCCAAGGTGACATGGCAAAGAAGCAAATGATGCTTTCGACCAGCCAACTGCATATTTTTCCCACCGAGCAACGCGCACAAACTGATATGCCGGTGTTTTTAGAGCACGAACGATTTACAACGTCGAGCGAGGGTTTTGATTTGGATCTAGAGACAGGCACCCTGACATTTGCGCAAAATGAAAGTGCGAGGGTAACCAGCAAGCTCTTCCTGCGAGACTGAACTAGGAGGTTTGGCGTTGATGCTACGTAGAGGATTTCGCATAAGCAGTCGAGCCGTATGGCTTGCCTGTCTTGTGTTTCTAGGGCCGGCCGTTCTGGCTGAAAACACCGAGGACGCCTCCGCGTCCCAGTTAACCATTGAGGGAGACAGCGCGGTTTTTCTCCAGGAGCAAAACACCATTGAATACGTCGGCAACGTTGTTGCCTTCATGGATGGCATGCGCATTGTCGGTGATCGTGTACTTGTGGAGATGAATGCCGATCGCATAGAGCGTATTACGACCAATGGGGCCCCTGCGACCTTCTGGCAGCAACGAGACGCGACTGAGCGGGACACTACCGCTGCTGCGAATACTATTGTGTATTTGCCAGACTCCAGTCTGTTAGAGCTTTCCGGCAGCGCTTCGCTAAAGCAGGATGGCAACGAGGTGAGCAGCGCATTGATTCGCTACGACCTTACCCTCGGCCAACTAGATGCAGGCAGCCCTAATGCCTCGGAAGAGCGTGTTCGTATGCAGTTAAGGGTGCCTACCAACAGCTCCGAACGATCCTCCGAAGAGCCATGACGCTTCGCGCTACTGCCTTAAGAAAAAGCTACAGCGGCATTTCAGTTGTTGAAGACATTTCGCTGCATGTTGAACTCGGCGAAATTGTGGGTTTGCTGGGCCCCAATGGCGCAGGCAAAACCACCTGCTTCTATACCATTGTTGGTCTAGTGCGCGCAGATTCAGGTCAGGTCTTCATTGATGAAACAGAATTGACTCATGCGGCCATGCACCAGCGTGCTGCTTCTGGTCTAGGTTACCTACCCCAAGAGGCCAGCGTGTTTCGCACCTTGACCACCGAGGCCAATCTGATGGCCATGCTAGAGCTCAACCCACAGCTAGATGCACCAGCGCGCGCTGCGAGAATGGCTTCTTTGCTGGAAGAATTTGGGTTGGCCGATGTTCGAAGAAGTTTGGGACAAAGCCTAAGCGGAGGAGAGCGACGGCGCCTAGAAATTGCCAGGGCACTCGCCACGGATCCCAAATATATCCTCTTGGACGAACCCTTCGCCGGAGTCGACCCCATCTCTGTTACGGACATAAAAAACGAGATTCAAGGACTGGCCGACCGGGGCATTGGCGTCCTGATTACCGACCACAACGTGCGCGAAACACTCGATATCTGTCATCGTGCCTATGTCGTACACCAAGGACACGTCATTGCCGACGGCGAGCCTGCAAACATATTGGCGAATGAAACCGTGCGAAATGTTTATCTTGGCAAGGAATTTGCTTAACCTTCGCCTTACCGACGCCACTGTTGCGTGACCCTTCGATGCTCGCTTGCACTCACTGCTCGCTCAGCACAATGGTTAACGTAAACGCATTAATTCGAATAAAACGGCACGCCCCTCCCTATGGGGCCATTAAGCAATCTCCATGAAGCAAAGCCTGTCTCTCAAGCTTGGGCAACAGCTCAAGATGACCCCGCAACTGCAGCAGGCAATACGCCTATTGCAGCTTAGCGCGCTTGAGCTTGAGCAGGAGGTTCAGGACAATCTTGACGCCAATCCTTTACTGGAAGTCGAAGATGATTTCGCTGGTGACAGCGACAGCGATTCTCAGGAGGTTTCAGAGCGATCAATCGATAGCTCTGATGCACCGCCAGGTGACGTAGCTGGGGACGACTATTCGGAATCGTCAACGAACGCATCTGACCAAGACAATGACTACCTAGATGACTTTGCCGATATTGGTCTGGACGCACCTCCCAGCGATTATGGCGAGGAGATGGTCTCAACCGATACCGTGGATACTGCTATCGACGGTCCTAGAGAGTCTGATGTCAGCGATCAACTTCAGGCACCTTTGACCGATGAAATTCCAGTAGATTCGAACTGGGACGACGTCTACCCCCAAGCACCAAGCGGCGCGGCTGGCGAAAACGACTACGACGTTGGCTCTAACGACAGTGCCGAAGAAACACTCGAAAGCCATCTGCTATGGCAGCTAAACCTCACCCCCATGGCGACATCAGACCGAATGATCGCCATGGCGATAATCGACGAGATTACCGACGACGGACTACTCGGTACCACCCTCGAAGAAATCTGTGAAACCCTAGCGCGCAATCACGAGGGCAATGAGTCACCTCCTGCATTGGAAGAGGTCGAGGAGATTTTGCGCCGTATTCAGCAGTTCGATCCCATTGGCGTTGGTGCACGAGATCTAAGGGAATGTTTGCTCCTACAGCTTGAGCAACTCGACGACACCACCCCTTGGCTAAAAGAAGCTAAAGACCTGGTTACCACGCATCTACATGTTTTGGGCAATAAAGATTTCGCGACCCTCGTGCGGCAGACGCATTTGTCAGAATCGGAGCTAAGCCAGGTAGTTGCACTGATTCGTACATTGCAGCCGCGGCCCGGCTCAAGCGTATTCGAGGAAACCGCGGACTACGAAGTCCCCGATGTGTTGGTCCGTAAAGACCAGGGCCGATGGTTAGTGGAGCTGAATCCTGAAACTCTGCCGAAGGTTCGAATTAACAACACCTACGCTAGTCTCATAAAGAATGTACCCGCAGGGCCTGACAAGGACTACCTGCGCGACAATCTGCAAGAGGCGAAGTGGTTTCTTAAAAGTTTGCAAACCCGTCACGACACGCTACTGAAGGTGGCGACGAAAATTGTTGAAGTGCAGCAAGGATTTTTGGAGCACGGCCCCATGGCGATGAAGCCCCTGATCTTGGCGGATATTGCCGAGCAAGTTGATTTGCACGAATCGACCATCTCTCGCGTAACCAATCGAAAATACCTGGCCACTCCTCAAGGGCTGTTCGAGCTGAAGTACTTCTTTTCTTCCCATGTGGGAACATCGACCGGAGGGGAAGTATCCAGTACAGCGATACGTGCGTTAATCAAGCAGGTTACCGCGGATGAGAACCCTCGCAAACCGTTGAGCGACAGCAAAATCGCGGCAATACTGGCGGAGCAGAACATCAACGTCGCACGTCGAACAGTCGCCAAATACCGGGAATCGCTGTCTATTCCTCCATCAAACGAAAGAAAACAGTTGGTTTGACTTGCACTCCCGACCTGCGTCGATGATGGTTTGCCCTTCCTCGTATTCACTAGATCACTGGGAGCAGTCTATGCAACTCGACATTACCGGCCACCAAATCGACCTTACCGACGCATTACAGCAGCACGTTCGAGGCAAAATGCGCAAACTTGAACGCCATAGCAACGAAATTACCCACATGCACGTGGTTTTAAATATTGAAAAACACTGCCATCAGGCAGAAGCTACCGCCCACGTGCCGGGGGCTGAATTGTTTGCCAATGCAGATGCCGAAGATATGTACGCAGCCATCGATTTACTGGCCGATAAAATCGACCGGCAGCTGCTCAAACACAAAGAAAAAAACGTAGCAAGACAAAACGGCAGCCATCACAGGACACCGCGGCACGACTGACAGCTCGGTGTCTCGCTGCAGGGTTACCGAATCCGGCGCATCCAATCTTTCAATAACGGATCGAAGATCAGGTCGATATGAGCGACGTATTAACAATCACCGAGTTGGTAAAAGCGGATTCCGTGAAGCACGACGTGGACGCGGGCAGCAGGAAGCGTTTGTTTCAGATCATTGCCGAGGCCTCGGTTGACCCAGCAGCCATTGACAAAGAAGAAGCGGTCGACGAGATCTATGACGCCTTAGTAGAGCGCGAGCGTTTGGGTAGCACCGCCCTCGGAGATGGGGTTGCCATTCCTCATTGCAGAGTAGGCTGTGAGCGCATTTCCGGCGCATTCTATACATTGGCTGAACCCATCGAGTACGAGGCGCCGGACGAAAAGCCCGTTGACATCGTTTTCGTGTTGTTGGTGCCGAAGGATGAAAAAAAGGCGCATATCGATGCGTTACAGCGCCTAGCCCAACTATTTTCTGATGCTAGTCACCTCGCTTGTTTGCGCAACGCTCAATGCAACGAATCACTTTTTGCTGAGCTGAAGCGCATCGACGAAGGACTCTCTGCGGCCAGCCTTAATCGTAGATCTGCATGAAATTAATCATCGTCAGTGGTCGCTCTGGCTCGGGTAAGTCCACCGCCTTGCGAACCCTAGAGGATGCCGGCTATCACTGCGTTGATAATCTACCCGTTGGTTTGCTGAAAGAGCTGATGCACAGTTATGCAAATCTTGCACACGGCGAAGTATCCAAGATCGCGGTATGTATCGATGCGCGAAGCCCGGGGCTGGAGCAATTCCCAGAGCTACTTCTGCAGCTGAGAGGGTCGGGCATCGATGCCGAAATTCTGTATCTCGATGCCCTCAGTCCTACCTTGGTGAAGCGGTTCAGTGAGACGCGTCGACGCCATCCGCTCACGGACCAGAACGTGGACCTCCGTGAAGCAATCGACATGGAGGCCAACATACTCTCAACCGTTGCGGACTTGGCGAACCTCACCATCGATACGACGAGAATTTCGAGCAAAAACCTAAGCGAGCAGATCGTCCACCGAATCATTAAGAACGACGGTACTTCCGTCAGCCTATTGTTTCGATCTTTTGGCTTTAAACACGGCATCCCGGTCGATACGGACTTTGTTTTCGACCTGCGCTGCTTGCCAAACCCCCACTGGCAGCCAGCACTGCGGCCGCTCACGGGACGCCACGAAGAGGTTGTCGGTTATCTGCAGTCCCAAGACCTAGTCAACGAGATGTTTCAGGATATCGCCGATTACCTGCAAAAATGGATTCCTCGCTTTGCCGACAATGATCGAGTGTATTTGACCGTAGGTATTGGCTGCACTGGCGGACAACATCGAAGCGTCTATATGGCAGAGCGACTAGGCCAGCATTTCGGGTCCCAGCTAGACCAGGTGTTGGTGCGGCATCGGGAACTGGATAGAACCTAACCTCTGATGCCAATATGCCCTCGCTCTTGGCAAATCGTTGTAAAGCATCCGACAAATTTGAAACCACCATGCGACAAACCACTCTCACCATTGTGAATCCGCTGGGGCTCCACGCCAGAGCCGCATCTAAGGTGGTTGATGTCGCCAAGAATTTCGCGGCCAAAATTACGCTGACCAATGGCTCTGGTGTGGAAGCCGATGCCAAGAGAATTATGAGCCTGCTGCTATTGGGAGCTCCAATCGACAGCGAAGTCATTCTTCGTGTCGAAGGCGAAGACGAAAATGCCGCTTTCGATGCCCTAACGGAATTGATCAACGCTGGTTTTCATGAGCTGGACTCGCAATGAGCACAGATCAGCAGCACTTTGAATCGGTTCTTGAAGGCATCAGTCGCGGCAGCACGGCAGATATCAAGATCCTCCTTGCTTCACTTCGACCCAGTGAGATTGCCGGCGTGCTCGAGGCCAACTTGCCGGAAACTCGGCATATTATCTGGGGGCTGATCGACGAAGATGTCCGCAATCAGAGCCTGCAGCACCTGCATGATGATGTACGAGGACAATTCCTCGAGACGATGGATACCGCTCAGCTCGTGGCAGTCGCGGAGGAATTAGACACCGACGACTTTGCCGACATATTGCAGCAGCTGCCCGAAACAATCACAAACCAGGTGCTCGAAAGCCTCGATAGCCGTGATCGAGCCCGCGTAGAGTCTGTACTCTCCTACCCGGAAGATAGCGCCGGCGGCCTGATGAATACCGACACCATTACCGTAAGGCCGCGCCACGCGGCAGAACTGGTGCTGAGATACCTTCGCCTGCGGCGGGAGTTACCGCCGACAACCGACGCCCTCATCGTCGTCAACAGTCGAGATGAGTATCTTGGCGTGCTGCCCATTACCAAGCTGCTGACCGCAGACCCCACGGTGACTGTTCGCGAAATCATGAACAGTGAGGAGCCGCCAATCCACGTCGCAGAGTCAGATACCGAAGTTGCTCGGTTGTTCTCGGAGCGCGATCTTATTTCCGCGCCTGTGGTTGACGATGTGGGGCATTTGGTTGGGCGCATCACCATTGACGACGTGGTGGACGTTATCATCGAGGACGCGGAAGAAGCAGTGCTCGCGCCTGCTGGCCTGTTAGTAGATGAGGATACCTTTGCACCTGTGCGCCGGTCTGTTCGACGGCGTGCCGTCTGGCTTGGCATCAATCTCATTACAGCAGTCATGGCCGCGGCGGTAATTCACTTGTTCGAGGAGACCATTGTCAAGGTAGTCGCCCTCGCCGTGCTGATGCCGGTAGTGGCAAGCATGGGTGGTATTGCTGGCACCCAAACACTGACCTTGGTGATTCGGGGCCAAGCCACCGGCCAACTTGGTCGCGGCAATTTGCTTTGGATGCTCAATCGGGAATTTATCGTCGCGGCCTTAAACGGGTTGCTGTGGGCTTCCGTCGTCGCAGTTGGCGCTGTCTACTTTTTTGACGATCCAAAACTCGGTTGGATAATCGCTGCGGCGATGATCGCCACCATCTTGATAGCAGCGGTTACTGGCAGTTTGTTGCCTACCCTGCTGCGCCGCATGAACATCGATCCAGCAATCGCCGGCGGCGTCGTCCTAACAACCATTACCGACGTCGCGGGGTTTTTCATCTTTTTAGGACTTGCCAGCTGGGTATATCTGTAGCCCTGAACAGTTGCGCCTAGGCCAGCTAATGCAGAGCAGCCTACTGACCTGCCACCGTCATGGATTCGAGCAGCATGCTGGGGGCAAGGATACTGCTTCGCACATCAATGTCGTCAGCCAAGGCGACGATGTTCAGCAACATATCCTTCAAGTTCCCGGCCAGAGTAAATTCTGCAACGGGGTAGGCTATCTCGCCATTCTCCACCCAGTATCCCGACGCACCGCGCGAATAATCACCGGTTACGCCATTGACCCCCTGTCCCATCAGTTCCGTGATGAAAAAACCGTTACCCATCTGGGCAAGCAACGCTGAAAGGGGCTGCATAGGCGCATCAAGATGCAAATTATGAACACCGCCCGCATTACCCGTCGTCGCCAGCCCAAGTTTGCGCGCCGAGTAGGACGACAAAATATAGCTTGCGAGATTCCCGCTTTCCACGAAGACATTGTTTCTTGTAGCAACGCCGTCCCCATCAAAGTAAGCGCTTGCTAACCCACCCGACATTTGGGACTCCTCTCTTAGGGACAACCAACTCGGGAGCACTTGCTGGCCTAGTGCATCCAGCAAAAACGAAGCCTTACGATATTGCGACCCACCGCTGATAGCGCCGTTCAAATGCCCTATCAATCCTGCCGCTAGATTTGGCGCCAAAACAACCGGGTATTTGCCTGTGGGGGCTTTCTGAGGCGACAGACGCTGCACGGTTCTCTCACCGGCTTTAACGCCGATGTCTACCGCGGACTCCAACTCCTGCCAGCGACGTGACAGGCTATACCAATAGTCTCGCTGCATGCCGTCGTTGTCTTCGCCAATTAACACGCAACTCATGCTGTGACGTGTGCTTGGATAGGCACCAATAAACCCATGGCTATTGCCATAAACGCGCAGCGCCTGCTGGGAACTGATCTGAGCCCCATCGGAATTGGTCAGCTTCTTATCAACCGACAAACCAGCGGCCTCACACTCGACGGCCATGGCAGTTGCCTGCTCGGGCTCGATATCCCAGGGATGATACAAATCTAAATCCACACTCTGTGTGGGCATAAGTGAGGCCTCAGCCAGACCACTAAAGGGGTCCTCTTCGGTGTGACTCGCGATGCCCTTGGCGGCGGCCACAGTCTCGCGAATCGCGTCTGGACTGCTGTCCGTGGTACTAGCCGAGCCCTTTCGCTTGCCAACATAAAGGGTGATACCAAAGCCGCGATCCTGATTAAACTCAAGATTCTCCAGTTCGCCTTTACGAACGCTGACGCCTAGGCCTCGCTCCATGCTGGCAGACACTTCGGCCTGATCTGCACCTTGGCGCTTCGCCTCGCTGAGAATGTTGTCGACTAAGGTGGTCAACTCTTGCTGATGCTCTATAAAATCCAACGACTTACTTCCTCGTA
>ERZ802830.5096-NODE-5096-length-10219-cov-10.7428_pt1 | contig 10219 bp, 11 predicted proteins | sample MGYA00345654_ERZ802830 | MGnify/ENA primary metagenome ERZ802830 (study PRJEB30503, sample SAMEA104212375) | marine metagenome | biome: Westerlies Biome; feature: [SRF] surface water layer (ENVO:00010504) within the epipelagic zone...; material: water...
CTGTTTTTTGAGTCACAAAAAACTACTCCAACATGGTCTTTTTCTATTGATATTGGTTTGAACTGAAAATCCATTGTTTATGTACCTTTGAAAAAATATTGATATAATTAGGAGATATTATGTCTCGAGTATCAATATATGTAATTAAAGAGATTTCTTCAAGTTTTCTCTTTATTTTTTCTTTTATAACAATGGTGGTTTGGCTTAGTCAGGCTCTTAGAAATTTGGAAATATTATCAAGCGATAATGTCACTATCAGCTCATTTTTTTTCTATACAATTTTATTAATTCCAAAACTTTCAATGATTACAATTCCAATTTCAATTTTTTTAGCAATAATTTTTGCTCTAAATAAATTACGTATTGACAGCGAATTAATTGTTTTTGGCTCTACAGGAAATTCAAATAGAGATATTTTATTTAAACCTTTGTTAGTAATTAGTTTATTCTTTTTTTTTATTATGTTTTTCTTAAGTATATATTTAGTTCCCCTGTGCTCTGCAGAAATAAGAGAGAAAATAACTGAAATTCGAAGCTCAAGTATAAATACTTCAATACTTAAAGAAAAAAGGTTTATAACTCCAGATGATAATCTAACCTTTTTTTTCAAAGAAATTAAAGACAAAGATATTTTTGGATTACTTATTCATGATCGATCAGAAAAAAATAATGTAAAAACCTACGTTGCTAAAAAAGGATATTTAGAGAATAAAAATAATAATAATTTAATCTTGTTGTATGATGGTACAATGCAAATATACGATGACAAAGAGGGTAAGATATCAGAGATTGATTTTGATAGCTATTCAATAGACTTAAAAAACTTTGATAGATTAGAAAATGGGTTTTTATATGCAGATGAAAAAACTACATTTGAACTTTTTGGAAAAGTTTTTTCTAAGAAAGGCAATAATGAAGAATTTGGTATATTGCATAGTAGGTTTATAAAAGCATTATATATATTCAGCCTCATCTTCTTGCCTCTTATTATCTTTAAAATAATCAAAAAACCTGATGATAAGTCTTTAATTTTAATTTCATTTGTAATTATTCTTGGAATTATTATTAAGTTTTTTGAGATAACTATGGAGACTTTATTAATTGAAAATAATAATTTAGTCATAATAAGTTATGCTTTACCAGTGTTTATATTTTTAATAATTATTTCATTTCTTTACTTGAATATTAATTACATTAAAGAAAAAATTAAAAAATAATTTTTATGTTTTCTAAAATAAATATCTATCTCTTTAAAAATTTTGTTTATACCTTTTTAATAGTTTTTATTTTATTTACAATGTTACTATTTTTTTCTGATTTAATTGAACAATTTAGAAAAGCTACAAATAAAGAAGTCCCGATTAAAATTATACTTAAGCTAACTTTATTAAATGCACCCTCCTTGAGTTTTTCAACATTGCCAATTGTAGTTTTTTTTTCGACAATACTTTGCTATCTAAAACTTATTAGAAGTACTGAGTACATTGTTATGAGCACCGCAGGAATTTCTCCTTTTCAGCTATCAAAGGCTCCAATTGCAATATTTTTTACTATTGGTATTATTTTTGTATTTATTGTTAACCCAGTCACTGCTGTATTTCAAAAAGATTTTCAAGAACTTGATTATAAATATATAAAAAGACTAGATCGACTTTCATCAATATCAAAAAATGGTATCTGGCTAATGCAAGAAAGTGCTCAAGGTTTAACAAATATTATTTATGCTAAAAATATTAAGGACAACGGCTCAACTCTAATTGATTTTATGCTACTTGAATATGATGATAACAATAAACTTGTAGGAAGGATTGATGGAAAAACAGCAAAGCTAATAAGCGACAAATGGCTAATGCAGGATCTACTTCTTACTCAAAAGGATGAAAAGCCTCTCTTCTATCCTTACTATGAATATAGCACTTACTTAGATAAAGAGGATATAAAAAATAGTTTATCAGCTCCAGAAATGATGTCATTTTTACAGCTAAATAATTTTATATATATTTTAGAAAAACTGGGATATTCAGCTAATGATTACAAAATTTATTACTATAATATTTTATTAATGCCAATCGTTATTGTTGGATTTGTAATTTTAGCAAATTCAATTGTTATTGGTATTAAACAAAATGATAGATTTACCAAAACTATTGTTATTTCATTTCTAATGATGATTATTTATTATTTTTGCTCAAACTTAATGAATACTTTAGGTGCGAATGCAAAACTACCAGCCTTTATATCTACACTAGTAACTCCAATCATGCTATTTAGTTTAGCGCTTACTATGATCAAATATAAAACTTTAAAAAGAAAAATATGAATTTAACAACTAAGATTAAAAACTATTTTAATTTATTGTGTATTTTATATATTTTTATAATTACTATTTTCTTAGTAAATAATGCTATATCTAATGAAAATGATAATGAAATTATAATTAATGCTGATGAAATATTAATTTTAGATAATGGGAATAAAATAAAAGCATCAGGAGATATAAAAATTAAAACCTCAGAATTTGACAGTACATCTGATAATTCAACATATAATAAAGAATTAAATCAAATAAAAAGCTCAGGCAATATTATAATTAAGGATAATTTAAATAATTATTATTATTTTGATTATTTAACTACTGATAAAAATTTTGAAACTGCATTAGGATCAAATGTTAAAGTAAGAACTAGCGATAATGCAAGGATAGTTGGTAAATCTTTTTCAAGACAAAAATCAAATTTTAACCAAATAAATAATGCTTCATATACCCCTTGTCTATCAGAAAACTACCTTATTAAAAATTGTCCTGGTTGGAAACTTGATGCAAAAAAAGTTATTCACGATACTGAAAAGAAAACTATATACTACGAAAATACAGTTTTAAGCATATTAAATATTCCAATTCTTTATACCCCTTTTTTTTCACATCCTGACCCATCGGTTAAGAAGAAATCTGGAATTCTCATGCCGATTATTACAAGTGATAACACCCTGGGCACTACCTTGTCAGTTCCATTATTTTATAACATTGCAAATAATTACGATGTGACTATTACTCCAACAATTCAAACAAAAGCTGATGATTATTATAGTTTAAATTATAGACATTTAACTGAAAACCATATGTTTAATCTTGAATCAAGTATCTCATCGAATGAGTCCAATACAGGAACCAAAAACCATATCTTTATAGATGGCAACGTAAAAAATCCTTATGGGAAATTTGAGTATAAAATCCAAACATCAAATAACGACACCTATCTGAGAAAAAATCAGATTAATGATTTAACAATTTTAAGAAGTGGACTTAGTTTTACAAAAGAAATGCAAAATAGTTATCTTGATTTCAAGAGTCATTCTTATAAACATTTAAACAATATACCTAATCAAAAATGGGAGTACATCTATCCATCAATTAATTATAATGTTTACAACTATAATGACCCTTTTTTAAATAAAAACTGGGAAGTAAAAAATGCATTTCTAAATTACAGAGATATTGATAAAAATTATAAGCAGGAAATATCATCTGAAATAATATCCAATAATACAATTGTTTTGAAAAATGTTGGATTAAGATTTGAAAATGTACTTCAGAATAGAGTCATATACTATAATGATACAGAAAATGACTTTAACCAAGTTAGAGTTTTTCCACAATTATCTAGTAAAATTTCTTTTCCTTTAATTAAAAATGATAGTAAAAAATCCCAAATTTTAGAGCCTGTATTAATGCCTATAATTGCACCCTATAATAATTATAGAAATGATCAGAATGTATCTAATAGTAATATTTTTTCTTTAAATAGAGAAACTTCATTGTCACAGTGGGAAAGTGGACCAAGACTTAATTATGGTCTAAATTGGTTAGTATCTTACGATGACTTAGCTATTAACACTAATGTTGGTCAATCTCTCAAATTAAATAAAGAAAGCAACGAAAGTAAGGAAGAAAAATCTGATTATTTTATTACAAATATAATTGATTTTAAGAGCTTTGGTTACATAAAAACAGATCTAACTATAGATAGTGAAAATATTTATTTAAAAGATAATAATATTAACACTTCGATTAATATTGGTAATATTAAATTTGGTTTTGACTATGACTACGAATCTAATAACAGAATTAAAACATCTGAACAGATTTCTATAGGAACAAAAGTAAATTTAAGAAAAGATATAAACTTAATTGCGTCTATAAGAAAAGATCTTATGAAAGAAAAGAGTATAGGTAATGCTCTCGGTTTACATTATGAAAACGATTGTTTGGCTATTAATTTTGATTATTTTAAAGACTTTACTGCAGTAGGAGATATTAAAGATTCCCATGGATTTAGTTTCACTATTACTCTAAAACCATTCGGTACAAGCAAACAACAGGGTAAAACAAGAAATTTTGGACCAGATTTATAGATGAATAACGTAATAAAGTCTTTTTTGATTTTTATCTTAACAATAAATTTTATTGTATTTTCAAATGCTAAAGAACAAAATTATAAAATTTTAAAACTTGTAAACGATAAAGTTATAACTAATTATGATTTAGAACAAAGATTACAATTGTTTTCACTTTTGAACAAACAACCTATAAATAAAGATAATATAGAACAATATGCTGATGAAATGTTGAAGTTAATGATCGATGAAAAACTTCAACTTGAACAAATAAATAAATATAAAGTCCAAATTCAATCTGAAGAAATCGATGACTATATTGAAAGAGCTTTTTTAACCTCAGAACAAAATATAAGTGATCTTAAAAATCTACTTATATCCAATAATATAGAAATGGATTTCTTGATAGAGTCCCTGGAGATTCAACTGGGATGGAATAAATTAACTGGTCAGCTTTTTTATAGATCGTCAGAGATTAGTAATACAGATCTAGATGAAGCTTCTAAAAAAAACCCATCTTTATCTAGCGAACAGATTAAAAGTTCACTTATTCAAAAGCAAATAGCGCTAAGAGCGGAAAAACTTTTACGAGATTTACGTCTAGAAGCTAATATCGAAACTAGGTAAATATTGAAAATAAATACGAAAAAATCACTTGGTCAAAATTTTATTTTTGATAAAAATCTTCTAGCAAAAATATCTAAATCTATTAAGTCTAAATCAATTAACTCGATTATTGAAATAGGTCCAGGTCTTGGAACACTAACTGATTTTCTTTATAAAAAGAAATATAAGCAATTAATCCTTATTGAAAAAGATACCAGGCTTATTCAAACTTTAAAAAAAAGATTTAATGATACGAAAGTAACAATATTGAATATTGATGCATTAAATTTTAATTATAACACAAATTCACTAAGGCATTCTATTATTGTAGGCAATCTACCTTTCAATGTGTCAGTTGATCTACTCTATTTATGGACAAAATCCAATAATTGGCCACCACAACATGATAAGATGATTTTAATGTTTCAAAAGGAAGTTGCGAATAGAATTATGGCTTTGCCAAAGAATAAATCCTATGGGAAACTATCTGTCGTTATTCAATCCAGGTATAAGATAAAAAAATTAATAGATGTTCCTGCCTCTGCATTTACTCCAAGACCAAAGGTTGATGCAATTATACTTGAATTTACACCATTTAACGATTTTGGTTTAATTGATATTAATAAAATTGATAAGGTTGCAAAAGATGCATTTTCGCAAAGAAGAAAAAAAATAAAAAATAATATGTCCAATTACCTTAGTGAAATTAAAAGCCTCTCAATTAGTCCAGACATGAGACCAGAAGACTTAACTGTATTAGAATACTGCAATATTGCAAAAAAGATTTAGGCTAATCTTTAAGATCTCTTATTTTTGTTATAATTGATTTTTTATTCGCACGTTTTATTCTTTCAACGTTAATTATATTTGTTATTTCTAGGACACAATTATCAAAATTGTCATTTGTAACTACGTAATCGTACTCTTTCCAGTGGCTTAATTCATCTTCGAACTTTAACATTCTATCTTTTACTATATTACTATTTTTTGAGTTTTCTGTTTCTCTTTTCTTCAGCCTTTTTTCAATTTCTTCTTTGCTTGGAGGTAGTATGAATATAGTTAAAATATTCTCTTCAACTTGAGATAGTTGTTGAGTTCCTTGCCAGTCGATATCAAAAAGTACATCATAACCTTTATCGGACAGTAATTTTGTTGAGCTAATTAATGTTCCATATTTATTGTTAAAGACATCTGCATATTCTAAAAATTCATCGTTAGAGATTTTTTTTTTAAAATCTTCAATAGTTGTAAAAATATAATCAATACCATTAATTTCATTTTTTCTTGGCTCTCTAGTTGTCACTGAGATTGACGGTTGAATTTTATCATCTATTTCTAACAGTTTTTTACAAATCGAAGTTTTACCAGCGCCAGATGGAGATGAAATAACAATCAGCATGCCTTTATTAATATTATCCATCAATTTAATCTTTTAAAAATAAGTGAAACATTTGTTCCACCAAAACCAAAAGAATTTGAAAGCACATAATTAATATTAACTTTATCAGTTTCTTTTGATACGATCTCAATATTTTCATGCTCTATTGGCATATCAATGTTAATGCTAGGGGGCATAGTTTGATTTTTAATTGTAAGTATCGAAAACACAGCCTCAACTGCTCCAGCCGCACCAAGCAAATGCCCTGTTTGAGATTTTGTAGATGATAAATATATTTTCTTATTTACAAAGACATCTTGAACTGCATTTATTTCAATTTGGTCACCAGCTGGTGTTGAGGTTCCATGGGCATTAATATAGTCAATATTATCTGCAGAAACATTTGCATCCATTAGAGCGTCTTTCATTGCTCTTTTTGCACCATCTCCAGTAGGTTCAGGAAGTGTATAATGATATGCATCAGCAGACATACCATAGCCAGTAATTTCACAGTATATATTAGCCTTACGGTTAACCGCATGATCATATTCTTCAAGTATTAATATACCTGCACCCTCTCCCATGACAAAGCCATCTCTACCTTCGTCGAAAGGTCTTGATGCTTTTGATGGAACATCATTATATTTGGTACTTAATGCTCTACAAGCAGTAAAACCAGCAATACCTATAGGTGAAATTGCTGCTTCAGTTCCACCAGTCATCATTACATCCATTTTTCCTGACTGAATTAATCTTACTGACTCGCCTATTGCGTGTGCTCCTGAAGAGCACGCTGATACAGTTGAATAATTTGGCCCCTTTAAACTATACTTCATTGAAGCATATCCAGACGCCATATTTATAAGTCTGCCAGTAATAAAAAAAGGGCTAATTTTAGAATTGTTATTATGAAAATCTAAAGATGTTTTTTCTATACCTGGAAGACCTCCAATTCCAGAACCTATGATACAACCTGATCTAAGAGATAAATTATTTGTAATTTCAATTTTTGAGTCTCTAAAAGCTTGTTCTGAGGCAGCCATAGAAAATTGTATAAATTCATCAATCTTTTTTATTTCTTTTTTTTCAATCCATTCTTCAGGATTAAATTTTCCATCGCTTGCTGATCCTAGTTGAACTTCGCAGGCAACTTTACATTTAAAATTTGTAGGATCGAATTTTGAAATTTTTACTCCACCTGATAGGCCTGAAATTAAATTACTCCAATTCTGCTCAACACCACACCCAAGTGGTGTCACTAAGCCTAGCCCAGTGACAACTACTCTTTTCATATGCTAAGTTAAATTTATTTTTAACTTTCGAGGTGACTTATAGCATCACCTACTGTTAATATTTTTTCAGCTTTTTCATCTGGTATTTCAACATCGAAAGCCTCTTCGAAAGCCATTACTAATTCTACAGTATCAAGACTATCAGCCCCTAAATCATCAATAAATTTTGCATCATTTGTAATTTTTTCAATATCATCAATCCCTAAATGTTCTGCAATAATAGATTTAACTTTTTCAGCTACTTCACTCATAAATACTCCTAGTTATTTTATAATGCCTTTATCCTTATATTAATCACAATGTCAAGCCACCATTAACATGCAATACTTGGCCTGTAATATAGGATGATTCGTCCGATGCAAGAAATGATACTAGTTTAGAAATATCTATGGGCTCACCAATTCTTCCAATTGGAATATTCTTGGTCATTTCCTCTAATTTACTTGAGTCAATAGAGTCTAATATCTCTGTTTTAATGAAGCCAGGTGCTATCGCATTTACAGTAATACCTCGAGATGCAATTTCTAATGCTAAAGATCTAGTCAAACCTTCAATTGCAGCTTTAGAGGCTGCGTAATTTGTTTGGCCAGGATTACCCATTTTAGCTACTGCAGAGGATATATTAATAATTCTTCCCCATCTTTTTTTTATCATTTCCTTTATTACCATTTTACAAAGATTATAATTTGCTTTTAAATTTATATTTAAAACTTCATCCCAGTCCTGGTCTTTCATTCTGAGAAATAAATTGTCCTTAGTTATACCTGCATTGTTAATTAATATATCTATTGAGATTGGTTTAATATCATCAAATAAATCATTTATTTCCGATGCTTTTGCTAAATTACATTTAATTATTTTAGTATTTCTAACAAATTTTGATCGCAAAGCATCAAGCTTAGCTTCATTAGTTCCGGTTAATATTAAATGAAATTCTTTTTCATAAAATTCATTCGCAATCGAATGGCCTAAGCCACCTGTAGCACCTGTTATAAGCACTGTTTTAGTATTACTCATGCTATTAGTTCTTTTAATTTTGTAAAATCGTCAATTTTTGAAATAGATATCGAAGTTAGAGATCTATCCATCCTTTTAACTATATTACTTAGAATATTGCCGGGACCAATTTCAATGAAAGTAGTTATTTTTTTTTTGATCATATATTCAACAGACTCTCTCCATCTAACTCTACTTACAACTTGGTTGGCCAAAAGATCTCCAATCTCACATGATTTGCAAGGTCTAGCCTCAACGTTTGATATTAACGGAAATTTAAAGTCTTTAAAGTTATAATTCTGTATCTCAGTTCTTATTTTTGATCTGGCACTGTTGATGAGTTCACAATGAAATGGAGCGCTCACTGGGAGTTTAATTGCCTTTTTTATTCCATAGGTTTTACTGTTAAAACAAATATGGTCTATAGCACTAATTTCTCCACTTAACACAATTTGTCCAGCAGCATTATCATTTGCTACATAAATTTTTCCAATTTTATTTAATTCTGGCAGTAACTCAGTTATTTGACTCAGCGAAGAGCCTATTATTGCAGCCATACCTCCAGTGCCAACTGGCATGCTCTCCTGCATAGCTTCTGACCTCACTTTTAATATTTTTATAGCGTCCTTAAAATCTATTGACTCAGTGGCAACAAGTGATGAGTATTCTCCAAGAGAATGACCAGCAGTATAGCTTACATTGTTTAGATCAATTAATTTTTCATGCTGTAAGCATCGAAGTATTACGATGCTAGTGGCCATTATTGCTGGTTGCGAATTTGTTGTTAAAGCAATTTCTTCATTTGTTCCATTAAATATTAAATCTGTTAAAGGCCTATTTAAACTGAAATCTAGCTGATTATATATACTTCTAGCTTGTTCATATTTATCATAGAAATCTTTCCCCATCCCAATATATTGAGATCCTTGACCTGGAAAAAGTAGCGCAATAGTCATAAAAACATTTAAAAAGTAATTCTTGCTAATAAATACATAATAGAATATTTATTCTTTTTTTAACATTTAATTAATAATAAAAATAATTAAAATACAAATATGTCTTTATACGAACACGTTCTTATTTTTAAGCAAGATCTTAGCTCATCTCAACTAGAGACAGAAATTAGCGCTCATAAGGAACTTATTAGAGAATTTGGCGGTGAGGTTGTATATGAAGAAAGCTGGGGGCTCAGAAACTTAGCCTATATCATAAAAGATAATAAAAAGGCTTTTTATCAATTTATGAATATCAGCATGCCAGGCGATGCTAACAAGAAAATAGAAGCAAAATTGAATTTAAATCAAAATGTAATAAGGCATCTCTCTATTAAAGTTAAAGAATTTGATGTAACCCCTACCCAATTATCAAAGGAACCTGAATAAATGGAAAAACAAGACGCTCCAGTAAAAAGAAATATCAAGTTTGATTATAAAAATCTTTATCCATTAAAAAAGTATATATCAGAAAAAGGTAAAATTACTCCTAGAAGAATTACATATATACCAATTCAGAAACAAAGAGAGCTTACAGAGGCAATTAAAAGAGCTCGATA
>ERZ802830.5100-NODE-5100-length-10214-cov-5.3586_pt1 | contig 10214 bp, 6 predicted proteins | sample MGYA00345654_ERZ802830 | MGnify/ENA primary metagenome ERZ802830 (study PRJEB30503, sample SAMEA104212375) | marine metagenome | biome: Westerlies Biome; feature: [SRF] surface water layer (ENVO:00010504) within the epipelagic zone...; material: water...
ATATTATGGATTGTATGGATGCTGTTCAAATTTCTGGAACGCAGGCAAAATCTGCCAAGAGATAGCCAAGATACGCCAAATGAAAGCGCCGGCGCGGATGCTGGCCAGCAGGCGGTAGATGTCGTGGAATGTTCCTCTTGTCATAAATTTGTCTCAAAGGGCGGGTGTGCTGATAAAAACTGTCCGCTTCGTAGTTGATTTTTTGCCCATCTCTGGCTAGTCTGCCGACATCTTAATGCGATGTGGGTTCAGCATCTTTAATCCGTTAGCTGGCATGCGCATCATCATAGTTTGGCTTTGATTTTTCATGCGCACCGATTTTCAATCTATCATCTTAAATCTGCAACTTTATTGGGCAGAACAGGGCTGTGTTATTCTGCAACCCTACGATATGGAAGTGGGGGCAGGTACCTTCCATCCCGCTACCACCTTGCGCGCGCTTGGGCCAGATGATGTCTGGAACGTAGCCTATGTGCAGCCCTCGCGCCGTCCAACAGATGGCCGCTATGGTGAAAACCCTAACCGTTTACAGCATTATTATCAGTTTCAAACGATTATGAAACCCTCTCCTGCGAATAGCCAAGAGCTGTATCTAGGCTCGCTTAGCGCTATTGGTTTAGACGTGCATGCCCATGATATTCGTTTTGTTGAAGATGATTGGGAAAGTCCGACATTGGGCGCATGGGGTCTTGGCTGGGAGGTATGGTGCGATGGGATGGAAATCTCGCAATTTACGTATTTTCAGCAAGTTGGCGGCTTGGAATGTAACCCTGTGCCGCTAGAGCTAACCTATGGCCTAGAGCGTCTGGCGATGTTTATTCAAGGTGTTGATAATGTTTATCAGCTAGACTGGGACGGTGTGCCAGCGACAAAAGGTGGAAAAAATTATGGCGATATTTTTCACCGCGCTGAGGTTGAGTTCTCCACATGGAATTTTGAAATTGCCGAAACCAGCCGTCTGTTCCAGCATTTCAAAGATTGTGAGACAGAATGCAAACGCTTATTAGAGGCGGATCTGGCACTGCCAGCTTACGACCAATGTATGAAAGCCAGCCATCTATTTAACCTGCTGGATGCAAGAGGGGTAATCTCTGTGTCTGAGAGACAGGCTTATATCGGGCGGGTGCGCACCCTTGCAAAGGGCTGTTGTGAGACGTGGGTCGGTATGCCGGAGAAAGTTTAAAAGATGGCCGTTTTATTCGTTGAAATTGGCTGCGAGGAAATTCCGGCGCGGCTTCAAAAAAAAGCAATATCTGATTTGCAGGATATGTTTGTTAAGCAGCTTACAGCTCTTGGTTTTACTGCCGAAGCTGGACGCACAGCGATTAGCCCGCGCCATATGGCAATAGAGATAGCTGGACTGGCAGAACGCTTGCAAGATGCCAATATAGAGCGGCGCGGCCCACGCAAGGATGCCCCAGATAAAGCCATAGAGGGTTTTTGCCAGTCTGTTGGCTTGTCACGCGATGCGCTGACAGAAGAGACGACTGAAAAAGGCACATTCTTGTTTGCCAGAACGACCAAGAAAGGTGCGGTTTTGGCAGCCTGCCTGCCAGAGTTAGCGCAAAAAGTGCTGGCAGAATTTCCATGGCCAAAAAGCCAGAGATGGGCGACCAGCCGAATGAGTTGGGTGCGCCCTTTGCGCTCGGTTAATTTGCTGGTAGATGGCAAGGCGATTGAAGGGGCCATTGAGCTAGGCGGGGATATGCGGATTGTTTTTGGCAAGCACGCACAAACGCATCCCTTCCATGCGCCCGATAGGATAATCTTGTCTGATTTTGACAGCTATTTGGGGGATATGCGCAAAGGTTTTGTGCTGGTCGACCATAAAGAGCGAATGGCTGAAATCGAAACCCAGCTTGAGGCGCGTGCCGCAAGCAAGAACTTAAAGCCAGTGCGTGATGAAGGTCTGCTGGCAGAAACCAATGGGCTGGTCGAATGGCCACAAGTTATTCTTGGTCAGATTGATGATGCTTTCATGGAATTACCGCCTGAAATTCTTGTCACCTCCATGCGCGTACATCAAAAATTCTTTGCCCTTAGCGAGGATGGTAGCGCGGGCAAGCTTGCGCCCTATTTCATGACGGTTGCTAATCGCAGGGCAGATGTAAAAACAGATGCGCTTATTGCTAATGGTAATGAGCGGGTTTTGCGCGCACGCCTGTCTGATGCACGGTTTTTCTGGGATCAAGATAGAGCCAAACCCTTGCCAGAAATGGCAGCAGGGCTTTCGGCTGTAACTTTTTATGAAGGCCTTGGCAGTGTTGGGGATAAGGCGAAGCGTATAACGAAACTATCCGCAGCTATCGCCGATCAGATAGCGGGTGCAGATAGTGAAATGGCAGCACGGGCAGCGACGTTTGCTAAGGCTGATCTGGTGTCTGATATGGTAGGCGAGTTTCCAGAGCTGCAAGGCATTATGGGGGGCTATTATGCCCGCCATGACGGCGAGAAAGATAAAGTTGCCAGTGCCATCGCCCAGCATTATCGCCCGCAAGGCCCAAAGGATAGTCTGCCAGAAACAAAAGAAGGTCTGGCGGTATCCCTTGCGGATAAGATAGATACGTTAACAGGGTTTTTTGGCATTAATCAAAAGCCAACTGGCTCACGCGATCCGTTTGCTTTGCGCCGCGCCGCCTTGGGTATTTTGCGGATGGTAGATGAAGCTGACCTAAGTTTAGATTTGGATGCGATCTTGGCCACAAGTGCAAAATTGCATGGCTTTGATAGCGCAGATGCAGAGCTGCCTAGCTTTATATCAGAGCGCTTGCGCGTTAGCTTGCGCGACAGGGGTTATGGCCATGATGTTATTGCTGCTGTGCTGGCCAAAATTGAGGCAGGCCGATGCGGGGATATCCGCTTATTATGCCGCCTTACTTCTGCCTTGGATGGGTTTTTATCAACCGATGCAGGCCAAGGCCTTAGGGCGGGGTGGCGGCGGGTAGCTTCAATCCTTGAAGCAGAGGAAAAGAAATCTGCCATCAGCGATAAGTTGGCATCTGCTAGCCTCTCGACAAGCGAAGAAAAAGCGCTATATGACGCGGTAGTGAATTTGCCAGAATTATCAGTTTCCAGCCTTGCAGCTATTGAAGCTTCTATTACTGCACTGGCAGGTCTTGCAGAGCCGATTAACCACTTCTTTGACAATGTGGTTGTGAATAGTGAGGATGAGGATATTCGCCTTAATCGGCTTGCTTTGCTAAGCCGTATACGCGGTGCGATGTATGAGATTGCAGATTTTGGCCAGCTAGAGGGGGCTTAAAAGTTTAGCTGGAAACGTGTTTTTAATGGGTAGGGCCATCAGATAGGAGCAAGTTTAACCAATGTCAAAATGGGTTTATTCATTCGGAGCCGATAGCTGTGACGGCGATGCGAGTATGCGCAACCTTTTAGGCGGGAAAGGCGCGAATTTGGCAGAAATGTCCTCTATTGGCCTGCCAGTTCCCCCGGGATTTACCATCACAACCGAGGTTTGCACCTATTATTATGATCATGCAAACAGCTATCCAGAGCGTTTGCGCGATGAAGTCTCTACAGCTTTAAAAAACATCGAAACAGAAACAGGACGCTTGTTTGGGGATGCGAAAAATCCCTTGCTGGTATCTGTGCGCTCCGGCGCGCGTGCGTCTATGCCCGGCATGATGGACACGGTGCTTAATCTTGGCCTGAATGATAAAACAGCTGCGGGTATGGCAACAGCTACGGGTGATGCGCGTTTTGTTTATGATAGCTATCGCCGCTTTATCCAGATGTATGGCGATGTGGTGATGGATGTCGACCACGGATTATTTGAAGATTTGCTAGATGATCTGAAAATGGCTGAGGGCGTGTTTCAGGACACAGACCTTAGCGCGGCGGCTTTGCAGACCCTAACAGAAAGCTATAAGCAATTGGTGCTGGAAGAAGCTGGTGAAGTCTTCCCGCAGGACCCGATGGAACAGCTTTGGGGCGCGGTAGGCGCAGTGTTTGCGAGCTGGATGAATAACCGGGCGATTACCTATCGTAAGCTGAATGATATTCCCGCCGCATGGGGAACGGCTGTCAATATTCAAGCTATGGTGTTTGGTAATATGGGGAATGATTGTGCGACAGGTGTTGCCTTTACCCGTAACCCGTCAAATGGGGAAAATCTGTTTTATGGTGAGTTTCTTGTTAATGCTCAAGGTGAGGATGTCGTTGCTGGTATCCGTACACCGCTGCCGCTTACTACCCGCGCGCGCATTGATGGCGGGGTGGATGGAAAGTCCCTTGAAGAAGAAATGCCAGAGGTGTTTGCCCAATTAGATGCCGTGCGTACCCGCCTTGAAAACCATTATGGCGATATGCAGGACTTAGAATTTACGGTTGAAAAAAACAAACTCTATATGCTGCAAACCAGAGCCGGGAAACGCACGGCTGAGGCCGCTTTGAAAATCGCTGTTGATATGGCCGCAGAAGGGCTGATTTCACAAGAACAGGCGGTTGCACGTATTGACCCTGCATCGCTAGATCAGCTCTTGCATCCTACGCTTGATCCAAACGCTGAGCGGGTGTGCCTTGCGCGGGGTCTGCCAGCGTCTCCGGGTGCTGCTTCTGGCAAAATAGCGTTAACCGCAGATCAAGCCGAAGCCCGTGCTGCTAGCGGTGAGCAAGTGATATTAGTGCGGGTGGAAACCAGCCCTGAAGACATTCATGGTATGCATGCTGCTGCTGGTATTCTAACAGCAAGAGGCGGGATGACCAGCCATGCGGCCGTGGTAGCCAGAGGTATGGGCAGGGCATGTGTGTCTGGCGCTGGCGATGTGCGTATCGACCTAAAAAGCGGGAGTGTGCATATCGGGGAGACCCAGCTAAAGGATGGGGATATCATCACCATTGATGGCAGTGTTGGTGAGATCTATAACGGCGAAATTGATAAAATTCAGCCGCAACTTTCCGGTAGTTTTGAAACGGTGATGGGCTGGGCAGATAAGTTCCGGCGTATGCGTGTGCGCACCAATGCTGAAACGCCAGCAGATGCCCGCACCGCGCGCGAATTTGGTGCCGAGGGTATTGGTTTGTGCCGTACAGAGCATATGTTCTTTGATGAAGACAGAATTGTGCCGATGCGCCAAATGATCATGGCGGTCGAAGAAAGCGGACGCAAGCAGGCCTTGGATATCCTGTTGCCGATGCAAAAGCGTGATTTTGCCGAACTTTTTTCGATTATGGCTGGTCTGCCGGTAACTATCCGTCTGCTAGACCCCCCATTGCATGAATTTCTACCTCATAGTGATGAAGAACTTGCCGAGGTGGCTAAGGCAACTGGGGTATCGGTGGAGTTGGCGCGTCAACGGGCGCTTCGTCTAAAAGAGAGCAATCCGATGCTAGGCCATCGTGGCTGCCGACTTGCTATCACTTATCCAGAGATTTGCGCCATGCAAGCGAGAGCTATTTTCGAAGCAGCGGTCGAGGTTGCTGCCTCTGGGCCCGCGCCGATACCAGAAATAATGGTGCCGCTCGCAGGAACAGCAAAGGAAATTGAAATCTGCCGCGATATCATCAACAGTGCGGCAGCGGAAGTATTTGCTGAAAGCGGTCAAAAAATCGACTATTTGGTTGGTACAATGGTGGAATTGCCTCGGGCGGCGATTTGTGCAGATCAGTTGGGTGAAGCCGCAGAGTTTTTCTCTTTTGGGACGAATGATTTAACGCAAACCGCCTTAGGTATTAGCCGTGATGATGCAGCCAATTTTATGCATGCCTATGAAGAGCAGGGGATATATCATACAGACCCTTTCGTCTCTATTGATGTGGAAGGTGTGGGTGAATTGGTGAAGATGGGCGTAGAGGGGGGCCGGAAGGCCCGCGCCGATATCAAGCTAGGTATTTGCGGGGAACATGGCGGGGATCCAAAATCCATCCATTTCTGTGAAACGGTCGCTCTAGATTATGTTTCCTGCTCTCCTTTTAGGGTGCCTATTGCCCGCCTTGCAGCGGCACAGGCAGCCTTAGCAAAAAAAGATTAACCTAAAAAAAACCAGCCTGTTTTGGTATAAGCACAAACCATTATTCAAAGCAAAAAAGACAAGTGATAGTCATCGCTTGTCTTTTTTTCTACTTTTGTATAATTTAAGGATGTTAATTAATTATGTTACTCTCTTAAAAGTGGTGCTCAGGGGTCTGAAAATACACGTTTCTTTGCTAGCTATTATCTAGGATATTTTTTTTAGAAGGTAAGTAGATGCGGTATGCGCTCAATACACCGAATCAAGCTCGCCCACAACAAGCTGGGTCTGACTCACTTCTATTGAGTGGGGCTGCAAACGGATATAAAACTAGGTAATATACCGCCTGACTCCAACGTGCCGCCTAAAGAAACGCCGCCTGAAAAAGTGCCAACGATAGCTCAACCAAAAATTACCCTCACCTCAAGAATTACAGCAACACCCCGTAAGGAAGGCGATAAGGTCTAATCAAGCGATCTCTGATGAATTGATTTTCTCACAAGTTATTCATATCCCTTTCAGCGATATTGACGAAGCCCCTAGTGCGATGCGTCTGGTAAAAGATGCCGCTGCTGTTCCAGAGAATAATCAGCTTGCGATAAAGCTGACCGATATTCAGTTCGACGACATAGATCAGAAAGCTAGTTTTCAGGAGAATACTGCCCGTATAGATGCCAGCCTTTGATTTTGAGTATAACTTTAACGCAGAACAGCTTGCCGATATTTTGTAAATCTTAACCGCTACTTTATCCCCAAAGAAAAAAGCCCCAGCTTTCTGTTTGCTACAGGTCAGCTGGGGCGGCCAATTTTTTTCGGGCTAGGGAATAGGGGGTAAATTTACGCCCGTTTTCCCTTTTTTAATTCCATAAGATTGGCACTTTGATTGATTTCAATCTTGCGGGGTTTCATGGCCTCTGGGATCTCCCGCACCAGATTAATATGCAACAACCCATCTTTGAGGTCAGCAGATTTGATTTTGATGAAATCCGCTAGCTGAAAGCGCCGCTCAAATTGGCGGGCGGCAATACCGCGATACAGAAACTCGGCATCATTAGATGTAGAACTCGCATCTGTCTGGCCAGCAACAATCAGCATATTTTCATGCAAGGTGATATCAAGATTTGCCTCAGAAAAACCAGCAACAGCCATAGTAATGCGGTAATTCGCCTCGCCCTCTTTTTCGATATTATAGGGCGGCCAGTTGGGTTGCTGTGATTGTGCGCTCTCGGTCAGGCTATCGAATAAGCTGGCCATTCTGTCTAGCCCGATAGCGCTGCGGTAAAAGGGGGTTAAATCAAATTGTGTCATTCTATTCTCCTTTATAAAAGCAAGATTTTACTACCAGTATTTATGCCGGCCTCTCTTCCATAAGCGGCAAGAGATGCGCGGTGTTTGCGAGGCTGAAACCAATGTAAAGGGCGAGGGATAGGGGAATGCTAAAAGCCATTCCGGCTCCCATCGCTTGATGGTTTTACGGCCTCTTATTCATCAGATAAGAAGGGGGGTTACTTTTTTCAAGGGCGCGTGTGCGGAGGTGTCTATAGCCCATATTTTTTGGGCATTAGGCGTAAAAAAAGGCAAGCTAATGCCTGCCTTGTTTGCATTTTAATTTATTTGCGCTTTCGCTTACTTGCTGCCCAGAGCACCAAAACGCTTGTTAAAGCGGGCTACCTGACCTTCGGCAGCAAGAACGCGCTGTTGGCCAGTCCATGCAGGATGGCTTAGCGTATCTACGCTCAGGCGCATCACATCGCCTTCTTTGCCCCAGGTGGAGCGCGTCTTACGCTCAGACCCATCGGTCATCACTAACGTAATCTCATGATAATCTGGATGGATATCTTTTTTCATTTTTTTGCTCCTGACAGCCTGTCGCTGCCCTATCTTTTTATTTAACTAGCGCACGGTCATTTGCGAAGCGCTCAAAAATTCAACGTCTTAATGAAGGCCAGTCTATACAATCAAAGTGGCAATAATGCAAGTTTTTATTTGTTTTTGCCTCTGTTGGAATAGCGGTGCTTTACACCCCAAATGATTAGGTTAAAAAGGGGCTAAGATGTTCCAATGCCAAAACAGGCTGATTTTATGCAGAATAAACCCAAAAATACGGATCATGTCCAGAATTTAGCTGAAAGCCAAGCGGCCTCTGCTGCGCCTGCTGCCTTATCAGAGCTGGCGGCGTTTTGGCCCTTTATCCGCCCCTATCGTGGACAGGTGGTGCTAGCGGCGGTGATTCTGATCAGTGTTTCCTTTATTTTGCTCTCTTTAGGGCGGGGTCTGGCATGGCTCGTGGATAAAGGGCTAGGTAGCGGCGATGCGGCGATGCTGGATAGAGCTGTCATGGTGGCTATGGGGCTCGCATTTTTGGTTGGGCTGGGGTCTTATTTGCGTATTTTGCTGATTAATCAGGTCGCTGAGAAAGTGATGGCAGATATCAGAAAATCCATTTATGCCCATGTCTTATACCTGCCTACTAGCTGGTTTGAAGCTGCCCGAACTGGCGATATTCTCTCGCGTTTGAATACGGATACGGCTGTGGTTCAAAGCACTTTGGCAACGACTTTATCTATGGCTGTGCGTAATGTCATTTTGCTATTTGGCGGGTTGGTATTAGTGGTATTAGCGTCCGCGCGGATGTCGCTGGTGGTGGCTGTTGTTGTGCCGATAGTGGTCATACCTTTGATCGTATTGGCACGCCGGATGCGCGCCTCTTCCCGCATTGCTCAGGAACGTCTCGGCACCTTGTCTGCCGAAGCCGAAGAAGGGATATCTGCTATTCGCACCGTGCATGCTTTTGCCCAAGAAGCGCAGATGCAAAACAGGTTTGATGGCGCCTTAAAGGGCGCGTTGGATGCTGCCTTATCACGGGTGCGTTTGCGGGCGGTATTGTCTGGTTTTGTGTTCTTTATGATGATCAGCGGCGTTACTCTTATTTTATGGGTTGGTGGCCGCGATTTGTTGACTGGTAAAATTACCGCTGGGGATCTGTCTGCTTTTGTGTTTTACGCCTTTATTGTGGCTTCTTCTACCGGCACTTTGTCAGAGTTGGGGGGCGAGCTTCAGCGTGCAGCAGGGGCCGCAGACCGTATTACCCAGCTTCTTGCCCAGCGCTTGCGCCGACCAGACCCGGCCAGCCCGCGCCAGCTTGCAGATAACAGGGTAGCGAGCGATAAAACCAGTGTTGAAATAAGCTTTCATGATGTGCATTTTGCCTATCATAGCCGGTTAGAAACGCCAGCGATTTCGAGCGTTAATTTTAAAGCAAAAAGCGGGCGCAAGCTGGCTATTGTGGGGCCTAGCGGGGCAGGTAAATCTACCCTATTTCACTTGCTGTTGGGATTTTATGAGCCGCAATCAGGCCAGATTTGTTTAAATGATGTGCCGCTATCAGATATGCGGCTCAGCGATATTCGCAAACATATTGCCATTGTACCTCAAGACCCCGTTTTATTTTCTGCTAGCTTAGCTGAAAATATTGCTTTCTCGCGCCCAGAGGCCAGCATGGAAGAAATAATCACGGCTGCTAAGCAGGCAGAAGCAGATAGTTTTATCCGCGAGCTTAGCCTTGGTTATGACACGCTGGTAGGCGAGAAAGGTGTGCGGCTTTCTGGCGGCCAGCGCCAGCGTATTGCGATTGCACGGGCGATTTTACGCGCTCCCGATATTCTGCTCCTGGATGAAGCTACAAGCGCGCTGGATAGTGTCAGTGAGGCGGCTATTCAAAACGCCCTGTCCCGGCTGATGCAAGGACGCACAAGCCTAGTGATAGCTCATCGGCTATCAACCATTATGGACGCAGACCAGATTTTGCTGATGGATAAGGGGCAGATTATAGCGACGGGAACACATGAAAGCCTGATAGAAAACTCTGCTTTATATCAGCAGCTTGCGGCTCAGCAATTTAAGATATCGCCATCTTCTAAGTAGGGTTTCAAAAAAATTGGCGTTTCCCGCAACATAGCGTCGGGTATATTCATTTACTTATTCATTCAGTTATTTTGGGGGCACTATTGAACTGGCCAGCTATCTTCAGGCGCCTTTCGGCATGATTATCTTGAAAATTATCAAACTGACCAGCGATATCGCTCTGGGTGTTTCCCGGTAATATGACCGAAAGCCTAGCTCCAGAACGATAATCTTTGCCATGTATATTCAAAGATAATATTGGGGCAATAGCCTCTGGCCGGGCGGTGCTATCGCGTGTCAGTTGGCTCGCCAAATGCAGGCTGGCTTGTGTGCCTTGCAGTGTCT
>ERZ802830.5101-NODE-5101-length-10212-cov-22.9641_pt1 | contig 10212 bp, 13 predicted proteins | sample MGYA00345654_ERZ802830 | MGnify/ENA primary metagenome ERZ802830 (study PRJEB30503, sample SAMEA104212375) | marine metagenome | biome: Westerlies Biome; feature: [SRF] surface water layer (ENVO:00010504) within the epipelagic zone...; material: water...
ATCAGATGGCCTAGTTGATTATGATGATGGAACTCAAAATTCTATGGATCAAATGTCGACTGATGTGACTACATTTTTAGCTTGGGCCGCTGAGCCCAGTTTAGAAGATAGAAAAAGAATGGGTTTAAAAGTTATTTTATTTTTAATAGTTCTTTTTGTTTTAGCCTATATTTCAAAGCAGCAAATCTGGAGAGATATTAAGTAATATATTAAACATTAAATAAAAAATGCATGACGTCTCCATCTTTGACTTCATACTCTTTGCCTTCTAATCTAAGTTTCCCCTTTTCTTTAGCACCACTTTCTCCATTATTTGCTACATAGTCATCGAAAGATATTGTTTCAGCTCTAATGAAACCCTTCTCCATATCACTATGGATAGTTCCTGCAGCACTTGGAGCCATCGTACCTTTGATGATTGTCCATGCCCTTAATTCTTTTTCTCCAGCAGTAAAATAATTAATATAATTTAAAATTTCATATCCTTTTCTGATCACCCTTTTGAGCCCTGTCTCAGAAAGACCCATACTTTCTAAAAAATCTTGTTTATCTTTTTCATCTGCTATTTGAGATATTTCAGACTCAATTTTGGCACTTATTAAAAGTACTTCAGACTTATTATCTTTGGCATAATCTTCAATTTTCTTTGTAAATTCATTACCAGATAAAGCAGAACTTTCATCAACATTACATATATAGACAACTGGTTTGATTGATATTAATTGATAAGTATTTAAATACTCAATTTCATCATTTCCCAAATTGCCTAAAAGTTTTTTTTCATTAGAAATAAGATCAATAGCTCTTTCTATAATTTGAACTTTTCTTTTATCATCATCTGTTTTTTGAACCTTTTTAAGTTTTTGATAATTCTTTTCAAGAATATCTAAATCCGATAGGGCTAGCTCTGCATTAATTATTTGGATATCAGTTACAGGATCTATTCTATTTTCTACATGTTGGATGTCAGAGTCTTCAAAACATCTAACAATATGAAACAATGCATTAACAGACCTTATATGAGATAAAAAAGCATTGCCTAGGCCTTCACCTTTTGAGGCACCTTTGACTAATCCTGCTATATCAACTATTTCAAATGCCGCTGGTATTATTTTTTGAGGATTACAAATATTAGATAATTTCTTCAATCTATCATCAGGCACTCTGACTAAAGAACTATTTGGATCAATGGTTGCAAAGGGATAATTTGCTGCTAATGCCTGTTCATTTTCACACAAAGCATTAAAAAGGGTAGATTTTCCTACATTAGGAAGGCCTATAATTCCACACTTCATCTAAATACCTAAATTGGACAAATGTCGGGAAATAAAAATTTGTGATAAGTTTAAATAAATTAACTCAAAAAGATTGTTTAAAATTTTTTTTTCATTTTCTTTGAAGTTCCCTAAGACATGTCTTGTTACTTGTTCTTTATCACCTGGGTGGTCAACGCCAATTCTTAATTTCCAATAATTATCTCCTATTTTACTCGATATACTTCTGAGGCCGTTATGACCTGCATTTCCTCCAGAATACTTAATTTTAATTTCTCCTAGACTTAAATCTAATTCATCATAAAGAACGAAAAGCTCGTCACTTTTGCTTAATTTTGTAGTTTTAAGACTGAGTACTCCATTTCCAGATTCATTCATATAGTTTTCTGATAGAGCGATTTGACATTGAGTGCCATCGATTTGAAAAGTATTGGAGAGTTTGTAATGTTTAAACTTTTTGAGATTAAGGTCTAACCTATTCACTAAATAGTCACCTAAAAGTAAACCAGCATTATGACGATTTTGTTTATGTTTTAGAGTTGGGTTGCCTAGACAGTATAACGTAAGCATAAAGACAGATTATATTATTCTGCTGCCTTTTCTTCTTCTTTCTTTTCTTCAGTATTTTCACTATCTTCACCAGTCGACTCTTCTGTCTCTTGAACTTCAGGTTCTTTCTCAACTTTAGGTGCCTGAATTGTAGCTAGCATAAAATCTCTACCTAGGATAGTTGGTTTCATTCCCTCCCCAAGGGTAACAGAGCTAAGGCGTATGTCATCGCCAATTTCTTTACCTTCTAGAGAGATAACAAATTTTTCTGGAATGTTATTAGCCAAACAACTTAATTCAATCTCTCTTCTCACAACATTTAAAACCCCTCCTTGTTTTAAACCAGGAGAAGTCTCTTGATCTATAAGCTCTACAGGAACAGATATAATAATTCTTGTTTTTTCATCTACTCTTTGAAAGTCTATATGAATTGGATTGTGTTTAACCTTATTACGCTGAATGCTTTTTACAATGACAGCTTCTTTTTTATCACCTAATTCAATTTCAAAAATTTTAGAATAAAAGCCACCTTCGTCGAATCTCTTTTTTAACTGTATTTTATCAACAGCAACCATAGTAGGGTCTGCTTTACCACCATAAATTATTGAGGGTATGAGACCTTCATTTAAATAAGGATTTGTATTACCTTTTTTTCTCTCTTTTGCAGGTATATTTCCACTAATTTTCATAGGCTGAGTTTATACAATAAATTAATTAATTAATCAAATAGAGATGATATGGAAGATTCACTATTTATACGCATAATTGCCTCACCAAAAAGAGGAGCAACAGATATATATCTCATGCATTCAGGTACTTCAAATGTCGGTTTAATAGAGTCTGTGCATACCATTTCTTTTAAAACAGAATTATTGATATTATCTAAGGCTTGCCCAGAATATACACCGTGAGAACAGTAGCCATAAACACCAGTAGCCCCATTTTCTAACAAGGCAATAGCGGCATTACAAATAGTTCCACCTGAGTCAACTAAATCATCAACAATAATACATGTTTTATCTTTGACAGTTCCAATGACGTTCATAGCATTAGAGATGCCAGGGGCATCTCGTCTTTTATCAATAATGGCCAAATCAGCGTTTAGCTTTTTGGCAAAAGACCTAGCTCTTAAAACTCCCCCTACATCTGGTGATACAAATACTAGTTTATCATCTTTTATATTTTCTTTAATGTCATTAATGAAAAGTGGGGAGGCATAAAGATTATCGAGGGGAATGTCAAAAAACCCTTGAATTTGGCCAGCGTGTAAATCCATAGTTAACACTCTATCAGCGCCAGCTGTAGTAATAATATTTGCTACTAATTTAGCAGATATGGGTGTTCTGGGACCGGTTTTTCTATCTTGTCGAGCATAACCAAAGTATGGGAGTACAGCGGTAATCCTAGCAGCTGATCCCCTCTTTAGAGCATCAATAGCTACAAGTAATTCCATTAAATTATCATTAGCTGGAAAGGAGGTAGACTGAATTAGGAAAACATCCTCTCCTCTTACATTTTCGTCTATTTCAACAAAGATCTCTTTATCAGAGAATCTAGTCATATTTGCAGTAGAGAGAGGGGTGTTAGCGTATTTAGCTATTTCTTTAGAGAGTTCTATATTACTGTTTCCAGAAATTATTTTCATAGATTTAGATCTTTATATATTAAATAAAAATTCATTCAAATTTAATTTAGAGCAACCATACTTATGTTCCTTCCATAATCGGTGAATTTATTTTTTCTACTTTCTCTATAACTAAAGTAATTAGCATCAATAAAGGTATTTTTTTTAGTATCGTTAATATTGAAAATTCTAGTCTCAGATAAAATATATTTGGCTAGTTTTGGAAGATCGTAGTAATACTTTTCTTTTTTTTTATAACTAAACACTCGATATTTATGTGGCAAGGAAATTACAAATGATTTTGATACCTCGTATGACATTTTCCTTATACAGGGTCCAATATAAGCATGGATATTAGTATTTTTTGAATTAAGTTGGCGCATTTTTTTTATAGTATTTTGAATAATCCCTCCTAAAAGACCTCTCCATCCTGCATGACATATTCCAAAAACTTTGTTTTTTTGATCAATTAAGATAATTGGCAAACAATCAGCAGTAGTTATTCCTAGAATTATATTTGATTTATTAGAGACAAGACCATCACAATGATAATTTTTATTAATATTCTTAACTATTAAGCATTTATTTGAATGAGATTGTACAGGTAATATTAACGGTTTTTTTTGCTTTGAAAAATTAGTTATTGCCTCATCAATATTTGCTTTTATTCTTTTAGGATTATCTTTGGATCTCAGCCCACAATTTAATGATTTATATATACCCTTGGAAAAACCATTATTTTTTGTAAAAAATTTAATTTTCATTTTTTTTATCATTTTGAAAAAAAAGAAATATTACTAAACGAACTACCCATATTAAAAAAAATCTCGCTATTAAGAATTTTCTTAGCTTTCAAGATACTTTCCTCAGTCGTATTTTTGAACTCTTTAGGTAAAAAATTTTCAATCAAGTCTTTTTGAGATATAAACTTAGGATTGAATTTTTTAAAAACCTTTTTTATTAATTCAAAATTTACCCCAAATGAATAATCTACATTTTCAAACTTATCAAAAAGTTTTATTGGTTGGTGATTTGAAATTAATCTTAAAGTACTTTCCTTGGGTAATTTTTGATATCCATAATCTGTTGCAGTAAAAAAGAAATTGTTTTTAAGAATAAAATTTAAATCCTCTAAAAAATTCATTAAAATATTCGAATGTTCTAAAATATCATCATTTTTAAAATTATATTCAGAATAAAATTTTTTCAAATATTCAGATAGTATCGTATCTTCATAAACAATTTTATATTCACTATTTTTTTTAATAATTTTAATTTCATAAAAATTATTATTTCTAAAAACATATTGTTTTGAACTTATTGCATCAAAAAATTCATTAGAATATATAAATAATATTTCATCATTATTAATTGATAAACTTGTAATATGATCAAGAAAATTCACCTCATAAGATAAATTTTTTTTTATATTTTCTTTAAAATATTTACTTTTTTCTAAAAATGAAATTTGGCTAATTTTAATATTCTGTTTATTTAAATAGGTCAAAATATCGTTAGTTAGAGTTCCATTACCTGGTCCCAATTCTAAAAGGTGAACTTTACTGGGATTATTGAAAGCAGTAATAAACTGGTTACATAAGCTATAGCCAAAAAGTGATGTAATTTCTGGCGATGTAATAAAATGACCATCTTTTGATATTTTTGAATTTTCCTCTAAATTATAAAATCCCTCATTATCGAAATTAGATAATTCTATAAAATCTTGAATGCTTATAGATCCCATAGATCCGATTATTTTATCTACTTTTGTTTTAATTGGCATTTATATAGAATTATAAAACCTAATAAAAAAATAGGTATAGTAAGTATTTGTCCTTGAGTAAAAAAGTCTAATTTTAGACCCAGTTGTATATCTGGTTGCCTAATAAATTCTATTAAAAACCTCGTTACTGCATAATTAATGAGAAAGATAGCTGTTAGAATTCCATATTTAGTTTTCTTCTTTAAAAACAGTATTATTAAAATTATAGCAGGTATCATCCCTTCGAAAATAGCTTCATATAATTGTGAAATATGCCTTGTTATTTCTTCTCCAGGATACCTAATACTTATTATAAAATCTGTTTGACGTCCTATTAATTCCTGATTAATAAAATTAGAAATTCTTCCAAAAAATATTCCTATCGGAGCACAGATACTCAGTAAATCTGATATTAAGAAAAGGGGAATAGAATTTTTTTTAGAGAAGATGAACGAAGTCACCACAACTCCAAATAGAGCTCCATGAAAGGACATTCCACCTTCCCACACTTTAAATATGTCTAAAGGCCTCTCTATGTAAAAATTAATATTATAAAATAATATATAACCTATCCTTCCGCCTATTATGACAGCTAAAAACATATAGAAAAATAAATCTTCCATTTGTTTTTTATTGAGTTGAAAATAACTTAGGTTCTGTCTAGTAAATAAATAAAAGTAAATAAAACCTAAGATATAGGATATACTGTACCATCTAATGCCAAAACCAAATAAATCTAAAGCAACTGGAGATAAAAATTCAGGATATACGAACACTGTAAAAATTAATAATACAACTTATCGCTCTAACAAAGATATAATTTATTCACATCTGTCCAAGATTATTCATTTCACTTTGGAGTTATATGAAGCAGGTCAATACATAAATTCTGACATTAAGAAATTAAAGAAATATTTACCAATAATTAATAAATAAAGTGATTTTATTAACATTTTTATACCATATCTAGTATGTTCAATTGTTCAGAATGTGATATATATGGTGCATGTCAAAAAAAAGTATTGATTCTAGCCCCATTTCACATCTTCAAGATATATTCAATGTAAAGCAGGAAAATATTAAATCTCAGAGTTTAGATATCTCTCTTATGACAGAAATAAATGATCAAAAGGTAATTATGGACTTTCACTGGATTAAAGATTTAAATGTTTTAATTTCCTCTTTTAGTATTGATAACTATGAATTTAGTTTTCTCACTAATCATATAAATAAAATTAATAATAACTTAGTGATAGGCACACTTAAGCAAAATACAAATAATACAATTGTCTATAGACATAGTTTGCCTATAACAGGGCATTCAACCTCAGAGGATATGAGGCTTTATCTTGAAAATATATTATCTGAATTTAATCATTTAATATCAGTTTTATTGAAAAATAATAAAATTGTTCAAGAGTCCAATATTTTAATTAATCAAAAAATTGTTGGCCACGCTTAAGCCCAATATATTATTTATAGGATATGGTCATTTAGCCAAATCCCTTTTATCTACAAGTTTAAGAAGAAATTATAATATAAATTATATAAATTCTCAAAACACTGTTTTTTCAATTAATTCAAAAAAAAAAATCAAACAAAAAAATATTTCCTATAAATATATTTTTTTATTAATTAAGCCCGATATTTTTTTAAAAAAAACATCACATTTTAAAAATTTTATTAGTCAGGACTCAAAAATTATTTCCTGTATGGCAGGTATTAAATTAATCACAATTTGTAATAATCTTGGTCATAAAAATGTTATAAGAATAATGCCAAATGTAATGGCAAAGCAAAATAAATCTCAAACCTTTGTTTTTGCAAAAAATAAAAAAATTCTCAATAGAAGTTTTGATAAATTAATTAAATCATTTGGTTCTGTTCATTATACTTCAAACGAAGACCAAATAAATATTGCGACATCTATATTTGGTAGTGGGCCTGCTTTCATAGCATATTTAATAAAATCTTATATTGTGGCTGCAAAAAATTTGTCTAAAAAAAATCAACTAAAAGATATTGATTTAATGAATCTATTTCATAATGTCTTATCAGCTAATGAAAATTCAAAAGATTTAGATTTTTTTTTAAATTCCATAGCAAGTAAAAAAGGCACTACACAAGCCGGTGTAAATTTTTTAAAATCTCAAAATATTAATAAAATTATATACACCACATTAGATAGGGCTTATAAACGTGCTAAGGAAATTGGCATTGAAAAATAAAGCTTTAAATAAAACTTTTTTAAAAAATCTAAATGATATAGCTCATCTAAATTCATTTTCAAAAAAAATTTCATCTTTTGACAAAAAATATAATGACTTTGGTTTATTTATCAGTGATTTCCAAACTTTTCTATTGGGTAATATGGACCACCCGCCAAGTAATCTATCTAATGAAGACAAGATATTTGAAGGTATTATTTCCCGCTTAGATGCCCTTTCTGATTATAAAAATATTACTCTAAAGATATATTTAGAGTCTCAAAAAAACCCTAAATATTTCATCATAATAAATAAATATATTAAATCCTTTTTTAAATCCTTTTTAAAATCCCCAATAGATATTACTAAAGCATATTTTATATATGTTTATGCATTTAATATTTGGATTGAAGATGATCCTAGTATGGATAAAACCATGGCTGCTATTGGTAAATCATTTGAAGGATTGAATAGATTTGAATCACTCTTTAAAAAATGATTGATCTTAAGGATTTTGAAAAGGTAGATATTAGAGTAGGCACTATTTTAGAATCAACCTTTAACGATAAATTAAATAAACCTAGTATTATTCTAATAATAGATTTTGGTTCTAAGATTGGCCTAAAAAAGACATCCGCACAACTAACAAAAAATTATAATCCTGATGAATTAATAGGTAAGCAAATAGCTGCAGTTATTAATTTTCCTCCAAAACAGATAGGAAAAATGATATCTGAGATACTAGTGCTTGGTTTTCCAGATGATAACAACGAACCAATTTTAGTATTGCCCTCCAAGAAAGTAGCTAACGGAGGAAAGTTATTTTAATAATTTATCTCTAGAGAGATTAGCACTTTTAAACCTCCATGAGATGAATCCTCAAATCTTAACTCACCATTATTAAGCTTAATTAACTTTTGGACAATTGATAACCCTAAACCTGTTCCTTGGTTTAGTTGATCAGAACCTTTCGTAAAAGGTTTTACTAATTGTTCTTGAGATAGGGATGTTCCAGGACCATCATCTTCGATTGTAATAACCCATTTAGTTTCTGAAACATTTGAGCTCATATAAATTTTTTCAGCAAATTTATTAGCATTATCTAAAATATTAACTAAAGCTCTAGAAATCTGATTTTTTCTAATTAATATAATTTTACTATCATTTCTAGTAAGATTTAATTTGGAATAATCAAAAGTTAAATCCTTAATGAAGTTTTGTGTGTCTATTTCCTCAAAATTTTCATTTTTTTCATTTTTTATAAAATCTAGATAATGATTTAGCATTAAATTCATCTCAGATATATTTTTTGATATAGATATTTGTAAATCAACATTATCCATCTCTTCAATCATTAAATTTATTCTAGTTAAGGGTGTTTTTAAATCATGACTAATTCCAGCAAGCATATTTCTTTGGTTATCAATAGTGCTATTAATATTATTTTGCATGTTATTAAAATCACTAATGAGACCTCTAACTTCTGATGAACCAGTTGGTTTTAAAATTGGTGTTTCGATACCTCTACCAAAACTTCTGGTTATAATTCCAAGTCTTTTTAAAGGTTGTATTTGTTTTTTAATAAAAAAATAAGAAATCAATGATAGCATAATACTTATCGCAATTGTCCATAAAAAAAATCCACCTACTGTTTTTGTCTCAACTCTTTTTTTAGGTATTAAATAAAAGTATTGTGTTAAATCTTTATCATAAAAAATAAAAAAATTATCATCTTGCCTAGCGATAAAGTTCCCCGGAACGCTACCAAGTGATTGTGTTATTCTTTTTTTAAAAATCCAATTTTTTATTTTTTTAGTTTTTTCAATTTCAAATTCTTTGACCCTTATTATTTCAAGAGTATTTGCATAATTATTGATTGACTCTGATTGCTTATTCATTTCTAAAATTTTAATTTCATTAGCTATAGATTGGGCACTTCTTTTTAGAACTAAATCCCAGTGAAGCTCAAAAAATATTACTATGCCAATTATTTGAATTAAGACTATAGGTATAGTTATCAAGTAAACAGATCTTATTAAAAGACTACCGGAGATGTTAGTCCATTTAAACATTATAGAAAAATTTTATAACCTTTTCCATGAACTGACCTAATTAGATCATCTATATGACATTCTTTTTTAATTTTTAATCTTAAACGTGATATTTGCATATCTCCACTTCTAGATAAAAAATCTAATCCAAGTTCTGTGTTTAATAAATCTCTCGTAAGGTATTGATGAGAATTATGGATTAATAATTTTAAAATTTTAATTTCATTGCTAGAAAGATTAATTTTTATACCTTGATAGTTAAGTTGTTCTTTTTTTAAGTTGAATTCAGTATCATTTCCAAGATTTACAATATCCATAGATTGTTTCTTGATAATATTTTTTTTAATTTTTAAAACTAATTCTCTAGAGTCAAATGGTTTTCCAATATAATCATCAGCTCCTAGCTCTAAACCACTAATTCTATCTTCAACATCACTTAATGCAGATAAAAAAATAACTGGAGTATTTATCCTATCTTTTATTCGCTTCTTATAAAAATCTAGCCCAGTACTATCAGGAAGCATTACATCTAAAATCATAAGATCAAATTTAAATAGATTTATAAGTTTTTCAGCTTCTTCAATATTATTAGCTTTAGAAACAATATAATTATTATTCTTTAGTAATTTTTCAATTAATTCCTGTAAGCTTTGATCATCTTCCACTAACAGAATATGTTCATCGTTAATCATATAGACTCAATAATATTTATAAATCCAGCCATATTTTTAGGATCAGTTTTTTT
>ERZ802830.5103-NODE-5103-length-10209-cov-8.22031_pt1 | contig 10209 bp, 12 predicted proteins | sample MGYA00345654_ERZ802830 | MGnify/ENA primary metagenome ERZ802830 (study PRJEB30503, sample SAMEA104212375) | marine metagenome | biome: Westerlies Biome; feature: [SRF] surface water layer (ENVO:00010504) within the epipelagic zone...; material: water...
ATGGAATATCAAAAACCACAGGACCACTAAGGCAAGGAATATCAAATAAATAAGAATTTAAGATATCAGAAAAAAATAAAAAAAAAAAAAATGGAAAAAAAAAATAAATCACAAAACTTATGTTTTGGCTGGTGATGGTTGCTTAATGGAAGGAATAAGCCATGAGGCTTTAAGTCTTGCTGGACATTTAAAACTTAAGAATCTTATTTTACTTTTTGATAATAATCATATTTCTATTGATGGCCCTACTAGCTTAGCAGTTTCTGACGATCATGAAAAAAGATTTAAAAGTTATGGTTGGAATTATTTGAAAATTAATGGTCATAATTTCAATGAAATATCAAAGGCCCTAAAAAAAGCTCAAAATTCAAAAAAACCTATAGTTATTTCTTGCAAAACAACGATTGGTTTTGGTTCGCCAAATAAAAGTGGTAAAGCATCATCTCACGGAAGTCCTTTAGGTGAAGATGAGGTAAAATTAGTCAGAAAAAAATTAAATTGGAAGCATGAGCCTTTTCAAATTCCAAAAAATTTATTAGATGAATGGAAAAAAATTGGAGATGAAGCTAGTAAAAAAGCTTCTAAACATGATAATAAATTTAAAAAGATAATTTCAAATAAGAACACTCTTAAACTTTTAAGTAGCTCGATTGAAAAGATTAAGAAAAATTATCTTAAAGACTTAAAACCCTTTGCAACAAGAAAAACTTCTGAAATGTTTTTAGATATTGTGTCTAAATTACCAAATTTAATTGGGGGTTCAGCTGACTTGGCTGGTTCAAATAATACAAAAACTAAAAATCATAAAATAATTAAACCAGGTAATTTTTCTGGAAATTACATTCACTATGGAGTTAGAGAGCATGCAATGTGCGGAATCATGAATGGTATAGCATTACATAGTGATCTTATTCCTTATGGAGGTACTTTCTTAATATTTAGTGATTATTGTAAACCCTCAATTAGATTGGCTGCCATGATGAAACAAAGAGTTATTTATATTTTCACACACGACTCTATTGGTCTGGGAGAAGATGGCCCTACTCATCAGCCAATAGAACAATTAGCTAGCTTAAGATCAATTCCAAATTTAAATGTATTTAGACCTTCAGATTTAATAGAAACTTTTGAGTGTTGGCAGTTAGCCATCGAAAATAAAGATACACCTAGTGTTTTAGCTTTAACTAGACAAGGAATTAATCCTATAAGAGTTAAAGACTCATCCAAAAACGAGTCATCTGCAGGCGCGTACGAAGTTTTAAGGAGTGGGGAAAACATAAGTGTAACAATAATATCGTCTGGGTCTGAAACTAGTTTAGCTTGCGATATTTGTCATAAATTAGCCATAGAGAATATTTATTCTAAGGTAATTTCAATGCCTTGCCAGGAATTATTTGACCAACAAAATGAAAACTATAAAAATAAAATTTTAACTGAGACTGAACTAGTTGTATCCATTGAAGCCTCTGAAACTAATTACTGGAAGAAATACACTGGAACCAGCGGATTAAATTTTGGAATTGATGATTTTGGAAAAAGTGCACCTTATAAAGAGATTTACGACTATTTTAACTTAACTTCAAAAAGTATAATTAAAAGGATAAAAGAAAAATTATGAAAATTAAAGTTGGTATCAATGGAATGGGAAGAATAGGAAGAATGATCCTTAGATCAATCATTGAAAATAATAACAATATTGAAATAAAACATATTAACAACAGGTCCAGTTCTGAAGCCTGTTCCAATCTTTTAAAATACGACTCTATACATGGAAAATTTAATGCAGAAGTAGATTTCGATAGCAATCATTTAGTCATAAACAAAAATAAAATTTCTTTTAGTCAAGAAACAGATTTAGATAACATTAATTGGAAGAAATTTGATGTTGACTATGTTTTTGAATGCACAGGAAAATTTAATTCTAAGGATAAACTGCTACCTCATTTAAAAAATGGTGCAAAAAAAGTTATTGTTTCTGCACCATGTAAAAATGCAGATAAAACAATTGTATTTGGAGTTAATGAAGCAGATTTAAAAAAAGAGGATGATATTATTTCGGCTGCATCATGTACAACTAACTGTCTTGCGCCAGTAGCTCATGTTTTAAATAAAAATTTTGAAATTGAAAAAGCTTTCATGACTACAATACACGCATTTACTAGCGACCAGAGAATTTTAGATAACTCACATAAAGACCCACGAAGGGCTAGATCGGCAAGTCAATCAATAGTACCAACCTCTACTGGTGCATCAAAAGCTATAGGTGAAATTATACCTTCTCTTAAAGGTAAGTTAGAAGGAATAGCAATGAGAGTACCAACACCAAACGTCTCTTTGGTTGAATTAGTTTTTTGTACCAAAAAAGATTTAAGTATTGAAAAAATTAATTCAGCGTTTCAGGATTTTAGTAAAAAACAAAAAATAAAAGTTTTAGAGACAACTCAAGAAAAACTTGTATCTATTGATTTTAATCATAATCCTGCTTCATCGATAGTCGATACAACTTTAACTAATGTTGTTGGAAAAAATATGGGTAAAATTTCAGCATGGTATGATAATGAGTGGGGTTTCTCGAACAGAATGTGTGATATAGCAGAACACCTTCATAAAATTTCTTAATGAAATATATAAGAAATCAAAAAAATTTAATAGACAAAAAAGTTTTATTAAGATTAGATTTAAATGTTCCTCTTAAAAATAGAGTAATTACAGACCAAACAAGAATTGATAAAATATTACCTATTATAAATTTCTTACTAGAAAAAAAATCTAAAATATTAATTATTTCACATGTGGGTAGACCAAAAGGCAAAAGAATTGAAGATCTTTCTTTAAAGCCAATTTGTGAAAATCTAGAGAAAAAAATTAACCTTAAAATTAATTTGATTAAAGAAGATATCTTTAAAATTAAAAAAGAAGATTTATTTAAAGATCCTGAAGAAAAAGTGATTTTTTTAGAAAATATAAGATTCTACGAGGAGGAGGAAAAAAATGACATTAATTTTTCTAAACATTTAGCAAAACTCGCAGATATATTTGTTAATGATGCTTTTTCCTGTTCACATAGATCTCATGCCTCTGTTAGTAAAATTACAGAATTTTTACCATCTTTTGCTGGTTTACAACTAGAAACAGAGGTTAATGCACTAAAAAAAGTTACTACTGAAATCAAAAAACCAATTACTTGCATAATTGGAGGATCAAAAATTTCAACAAAAATTGGTATAATAAAAAATTTAATACCAAAGTTTAATAACATTATTATTGTTGGAGGAATGGCAAATAATATTTTGAGCTTTAAAGGTAATCCAATAGGAAAATCAATTAAAGAGGATGATTGTGACGTGATAATAGAGGATATTTTCAAAATTTCAAAAAAGTATTCATGCTCTATTTTTTATCCAGAAGATGTGATGGTAGGAAAAAATTTAGAGGATAAATCAGAAATTAAAAATCTCAATGAAATATTAAATGACGATTTAATTTTAGACATTGGACCAAAAACAATAGAAAAAATCAAATATATTATTGAAACTAGTGAGACAGTTTTATGGAATGGGCCAGCTGGTTATTTTGAAAATCCAAATTTTGCAAATGGCAGCTTTGAAATTGCAAAAAAAATCATTGAAAAAAATAAAAATAATCGTGTTTATTCTATTGCGGGAGGAGGAGATACGATAGCTGTTTTGAATCAAATTGAAGAAATTAATAATTTCAATTTTGTTTCAACTGCTGGTGGAGCATTTTTAGAATACCTTGAAGGAAAAGAACTTCCTGGTATAAGTGCTTTAAATAAATATGTCTGAACTAAATAATATAGCTCTTCAAATTCTTGGTAATGGAAAAGGTATTTTAGCCGCTGATGAAAGTACGGGTACAATGACTAAAAGACTAGAAAGTGTCAGTGTCCCATCAACTCCTGAAAATCGATTATTGTTTAGAGAAACTCTTTTTAGTGCTTCAGGAATGAGTAATTATATTGGAGGAGTAATTTTATATGATGAAACAATAAAACAAACGTCCTCAAAAAAAAATAAAATTCCAGAATTAATTTCAAGTATGGGATCTCATCCAGGTATAAAAGTTGATACTGGCGCAAAGGTTTTAGCAGGTTCACCTGATGAAAAAATTACTGAGGGTCTGGATGGTCTTAGAGATAGGTTAATAGAATATAAAAAACTAGGTGCTAAGTTTACTAAATGGCGAGGTGTTTACAGCATATCTAAAGATTACCCAAGTAAACTATCAATTCAATCTAATGCACATGCATTAGCTCGATACTCAGCATTAGTGCAAGAATGTGGAATGGTTCCAATTGTTGAACCAGAGGTGTTAATGGACGGTGATCATTCAGCAAAAGATTGTTATGAAAAAACTTCTGAGGTGATAAAAAAATGTTTTGAAGAACTTATTTTGCACAAAGTTGATTTAAAAGGCATAATATTAAAACCTAATATGATTTTAGCTGGGAACAAATCTAAAGATAAAATTTCAAATGAGGAAATTGCAAAAATGACTTTGAAATGTTTAAAGAATTCTGTTCCATCAGAGGTACCTGGTATTGCCTTTTTATCAGGTGGACAATCAGAAATTGAGGCAACAGAAAATCTTAACTTGATTAATAAATTAAATAATACAAATTTTATAATGAGTTATTCTTATGGACGAGCTCTTCAACAAAGTGCCCTTAAATTTTGGTCAAAAGATACTCAAAACATTGAAGGCACTCAAAAAGTATTCAATCATAGAGCAAAAATGAATACACTGGCCGCTCAAGGAAAATGGTCTAAAGAAATTGAGATTTAATAAAAAAAAGTTTATTTATTTAATCTCTCCAAATAAGATAACAAAATATTTTTATAAACATTTAGCTGCAGTTTTAAAATCAAAAAAAGTAAGTTTTTTTCAACTTAGGTTAAAAAATGATTCTTTTAAAAAAAAAATTATTATTGGAAAAAAAGTTAAAAAAATATGTAAAAGATATCAAACAAAATTTTTGATTAATGACGATGTTTTACTTGCTAAAAAACTAAATACTGACGGATGTCATTTGGGACAAAAAGATATGAGTATATTAAAAGCGAGAAAGATTTTTAAAAACAAAATAATTGGTATAACGTGCCATAATTCTATTAGACTAGCAAAAATAGCTGAAGAAAATAAAGCTGATTATTTAGCTTTTGGTGCATTTTACTCTTCAAAAACTAAAAAAACTAAATTTAGGGCTAACTTAAATTTATTAAAAAAGATAAAAAAGATAACAAAAACTCCCATTGTCGTTATTGGTGGTATAAATTCTAATAATTATAAAAAACTTTTATTGAATAAAGCTAACTTTTTAGCTATCTCAGGCTACATTTGGAATAATAAAAAACTTAAACCAACAGAAGCAATTAAAAAATTAAAATGAAAATTAATGCAGGTGAAATTAGAGTAGGAATGTTATTGGAGCATAAAAATGATTTGTGGCAAGTGCTTAAGACCCAGCATGTAAAACCAGGTAAAGGTGGGGCTTTTGCACAAGTTGAAATGAAAAGTGTAAATAAAAATACAAAATTAAATGAAAGATTTAGATCAAGTGAAACTGTAGAGAAAGCTTCATTGGATGAGACAAAATATAATTTTTTATATGAAGATGAAAATAATTATTTCTTTATGGAACCAAAATCATTTGAGCAAATTGAAATTAAAAAAGATTTAGTTGGTGAAAGAGGAAAATTACTTACAGAAAACTTAGAGGTAACAATTAGTTTTTATAATGAATCAGCTATTTCAATAGATTTACCAAACCAAGTAACATGTAAAATAGAGAGCACAGATGCAGCATTAAAAGGACAAACAGTTTCATCATCATACAAACCTGCTGTTTTAAGTAATGGTTTAAATATTCAAGTCCCTCCATTTATTGAAGCAGGAGATGAGGTTGTAATTGATACTCGGAATTTGGAATATATAAAAAAAATTTAGTGTTATGAATAGAATTTCTGCAAATTTAAATATTATGATTAAAGCAAGTGAAAAGGCTTCTAAAATTTTAATAAGGGATTTTGGAGAAATAGAAAAACTACAAGTTTCAAAAAAAGGCCCAGCTGATTTTGTAACTAATTCCGATTTAAAAGCTGAAAAAATAATAATTGAAGAACTAAAAAAAGCAAAACCAAATTATTCAATTATAAGTGAGGAAAATGGTACCGAAAATAATAAAGATAAAAATAATACTTGGATAATTGATCCAATTGATGGAACTGTTAATTTTTTGCATGGTGTACCTCATTTTGCAATATCAGTAGCTCTTAAATCAAATGATGAAATAATTTCTGGATTAATATTTGATCCAATAAAAAATGAAATGTTTTATGCAGAAAAGAATGAAGGAGCTTTTTTTAACAATCATAGAATTAGAGTTTCAAAAAAAAATAAAATTAATGATTGTTTATTTGTAACAGGTGGTAAAATTGATAATGAACCTGACCTTCCATATAGAAAATCTGGATGTGCTGCTTTAGATATGGCGTATGTAGCTGCGGGAAGATATGACGGTTATTTTCAAAATAACTTAAATCTTTGGGATATTGCTGCTGGTATAATATTAATTCAAGAAGCAGGAGGAATACTTAATGAAATCAATCTTTCAATTAACAAAAATATAAAAATTATTGCATCAAGCAGCGATATTCGCCCAAAATTAATAGAAAAACTTAACAACTTTTAATTGTTTTAAAAAATTCTTTTGCTATAAGTCTCGTCATGAAAAAAAATATTCATCCAAATTATCATAGTATTAAGGTTGAAATGACAGATGGAACTCAATTTGAGACAAAGTCAACTTGGGGAAAAGAAGGAGAGATACTAAAATTAGAAATCGATCCTAAGTCCCACTCTGCTTGGACCGGTGGTAAACAGAAACTTATGGATAAAGGTAGAATAAGTAAATTCAATAAAAAGTTTCAAAACTTTAAATCAGATAAAAAAAATTAAATGTCTAACACACCTTTAATGCCAATGGCTACGGCTGTATGGCTTGTTGAAAACACAACTCTAACTTTTAAACAAATTGCAAATTTTTGTAATCTTCACGAAGTTGAAATCCAAGGAATTGCAGATGGAGAGGTTGCTAAAGGCATTAAAGCTTACAATCCAATTATTTCAGGACAACTTTCTAGAGAAGAAATTGAGTTATCATCTAAAGATGAAAACAGACCTTTAAGGATACAAAGTACAGATATTGAAATATCTAATACTGAAAAAAAAATTAAAAAATATATACCTTTGTCTAAAAGACAAGATAAACCAGACTCCGCTTTGTGGTTAATTAAACAACACAGTATTTTAAAGGACTCTCAGATTGCAAAACTTGTTGGTATAACAAAAAATTCTGTAACCTCAATAAGAAATAAAAATTATTGGAATTATAATAATTTAAATCCTAAAGATCCTGTAGCTTTGAATCTTTTTAATCAAAAAGATTTGGTTGCTGCAATTGAAAAAGCTGAAAGAAGAATTAAAAGAGAAAAAAAAGAAAAAGAAAAACTTAAAAATCCTGATAAACTTTAATTATATGAATAATATTTATAGACATAAATTTACAAAAGTGTTAGTTACACATCTTTTTGGAGGTATTTATTAAAATCGAAGTCAAAGATAATAATGTTGAACAAGCTTTGAGAGTTTTGAAAAGAAAACTCCAAAGAGATGGTTTTTTTAAAATTATTAAGTTAAAGAATACTTACGAAAAACCTTCAGAAAAAAAGAAAAGAATTCTTCAAGAAAATATTAAAAGAGTAAAAAAGTTAAATAAGCTTAAAAATAGAATTTAATCATACCGCGGGGTGGAGCAGTCTGGTAGCTCGTCAGGCTCATAACCTGAAGGTCGCTGGTTCAAATCCAGCCCCCGCAACCAAATCTTATATTGTGAATTTAGATTTTTTACTATCAACTAAAAATGCTTTAACAGTTTCTATAGTTAGCTGATTAAAGGACTTGCCAAATTTTTGAATTTTTTTAATTAATGTTGGAGGTACAGTGATTATATGGCAACCTAATTGTTTTGCTTGCAAATAATTATATGGCTCCCTTACACTTGCCCACAAAATTTCAACATTTTTAAAATTTTTTGCCAACTGTATACTTTTTTTAAATTCTGGTATCGGATCTTTTCCTACATCTCCCGCTCTTCCAGCAAAAATTGATATTATCAATTTAGTCTTTTTATTAATCATTTTTAAAATTTGTTTAGTCTGGCTAGCGCTGTAAACTGCCGTAATATTTAATTTAATATTTTTATTATTTAAAAATTTTATTGGATTACCTAAAAATTTCCCTTTTGAATTAGTGACTGGTATCTTTACGTACACATTTTTTCCCCATTCTTTAATTTTCAAAGCTTGGTCAATTATTTCCATGTTATTGTCAGCAAACACTTCAAAGGAAATTGGTTTATTTGTAATTTTTAAAATATCTTTACAATATTTTGAATAATTCTTTGCTCCCGCTTTTCTCATTAAACTAGGATTAGTTGTAAAACCCTTAACAATTTTATTTTTATTAAATCTTTTTATTACTTTTACATCAGCAATATCACAAAATACTTTAATCATTTATTATCCTTTAGTTTCTAGATCTTTTAAAAATCATATCTTTATGAAAAAAAGTTTTTCCATCAATATTTTTATGTTTATATCTATTTACATTGTATCTGTTAGAAAATATTAATTTATAACCATTTGATTTCATGAATTTCATAAATTGTGGAATTGAAAAAAATATATATGGATGCAAACTGCCTTTTATACCACATTCAAGAGTAAAATAATTTTTTTTACCTTCATGAAAGTTTGTTCTTGTAATTAAAAAAAAACGAGGTTTGAATTTTGTTAATTCTTTAAACAAATTTTCATATTCATTAAGATATTGCATTGAACTATTAAAGCAAATTATATCAAAAGAATTTGTATTCAATTTTTTGATTGTACTTACATAATTAACATATTTTTTATGTTTTTTCGGTATTTTATTTTTTATAATTTTACAAAAATCCTCAGGTTCAATTACAGTAGTGTTTACTTTTATGTTAGTTGAACTTTTAATATAGCTATACACTGGGTTAGAGCCCCCTCCATAATCTAAAATTTTTATTTTTTTTTTATTTTAAGAAAGTGCTAATAAAGGAATTAAGTTAAATCTCCCAGATACTTCTATGTTATCTGGTCCTAAAAATTTTTTGGTTGCATTTTGATCATTATAAATATTTGAAACATTTTGAGCAGCCTCGTAAGTTGCAAATTTTGACATGTATTGATACCTGCGCTTGAATAACTTCAAAAATATTGGTGGAACAAATAAAAGAAAAATTTTTTTTAAATATTCCATAAAGATGGCTAATTTTATGTTATAGGCTTTTAATTATTTCCTCTGTCATTTTTTTAGCGTCTGCAAAAAGCATTAATGTATTATCTCTATAAAATAAATCATTATCAATACCCGCATATCCTGCTGATAAACTTCTTTTTACAAACAAAACTGACTTACATTTTTCTACATCCAGTACTGGCATACCATAAATTGGGCTTTGAGGATCAGTTTTTGCAACAGGATTGGTTACATCGTTTGCACCTATTACGTAAGCAACATCAGCATTAGCAAAATCATTATTTATCTCCTCTAACTCAAAAACTTCATCATAAGGTACATTAGCTTCAGCTAAAAGGACATTCATATGACCGGGCATTCTTCCAGCTACTGGATGAATAGCATAAGAAACTTTTACATCTAATTTTTTTAGAGCATCAACCATTTCTCTCAAAGCATGTTGTGCTTGAGCAACTGCCATACCATAGCCAGGAACAATAATAACTGAAGACGCATTTTTCATCAAAAAAGCAGCATCATCTGCATTTCCACTTTTGACAGGTTTTTGCTCTTTTCCTTGATTTGATTTGGATTGTTCTGTTGCTCCAAATCCACCTAATATGACATTAAAGAAAGAACGATTCATTCCTTTACACATTATGTAAGATAAGATTGCTCCAGATGATCCGACTAAAGCTCCAGTTATTATTAAAGCTGAATTTTCTAAAGTAAAACCTATTCCCGCAGCAGCCCAACCTGAATAAGAATTAAGCATTGAAATTACTACAGGCATATCTGCACCACCAATTGGAATTATTAATAAAAAACCTATTAAAAAAGAAATACCAATTAATATCCAAA
>ERZ802830.5104-NODE-5104-length-10209-cov-6.21174_pt1 | contig 10209 bp, 12 predicted proteins | sample MGYA00345654_ERZ802830 | MGnify/ENA primary metagenome ERZ802830 (study PRJEB30503, sample SAMEA104212375) | marine metagenome | biome: Westerlies Biome; feature: [SRF] surface water layer (ENVO:00010504) within the epipelagic zone...; material: water...
ACTGCTTTTCCATTTGTGTTTCTATGGGGTAGGTGTCGGCTCCTTTGACCAGATCGATATGCTTTTGTTTGAAGGTGTTATTTACTTAAACTAGGAGTTGCTCCGGGGTTCCTTGCGCGTTTAATCCATAATAGAAGTTAACGGGATTAAAGGTGGGTAAGAGAAAGCGAGCGACGGTGACCAAGACGATTCGTTCAATCTTGGGATGGGTAAAATGCGGTGCAAGCTGATCGCGAAATCGATTGCTTCCAACTAGATAGTCTTCGGATCGTAAACTGACGGGTGAGCCTGGACCTGTGCTAAAGCCTTTTACGTTTTGGGCCAATGCGGGCAGTTCATCAAGATCGATGGCATAAAAGAGGATAGGATATTCGAAGCGGTGTTTGATGGGGTGATTGCGTGCATGCATTACGCGTCCGTTATAGATGCGACTGTTCATAACCTAACCCCGAGCTTTTCAGCGACTTTGATGCCGGAGCGAACGGCGTCTTCATGAAATCCATTTCCGAGATAGGCACCAGCAAACCACGTGTTTCTTTGACCGTTCGCGGCCTGAAGTTGAGGGCGCTTTGAAACGGCAGCCTGGGTGAACATGGGGTGTTCATAGTTGATTTCATAATGGATATAATTGGGGGGGTGAGGCGGTTCAAGTGATACAAAGTAATCGGTTTGGGTTGGGAGGTTTTGCAGGCGATTCATGTGATATGTGAGGGCGGTTCTATTTCCATTGATTCGTTGGAAATTCCAAGAGGACCAGACACGGCGTAGAGGAGGCATGACACTGGAATCGCTATGCAAATAGGTTTTGCTGCGAGCGTAGCGCCAGGCCCCTAACGTGCTTTGTTCCGTCTGATCAGGATCTGCGAGTAAATCAAGTGCTTGGTCGGCATGGGTGGCGATCACAACATGGTCAAAGGTTTCGATCTTTCCGATTCGCTGAATTTCAATCCCTCCGTTGATACGTTGAATGTGATCAATCCGTGCGTTGGGGATGATGGTGACATTTTCCCATTGTTTTTGCATGAGATCGATATAGGTGCAACTGCCGCCTTTGACCGTTCGCCATTGAGGTCGATCTTTGATGCCAAGCAGTCCGTGATTTTTGAAAAAATTCATAAAACTTTGGGCGGGAAAGGCCATCATCTCTTCGCAGGGGGTAGACCAAATGGCGGAGCCCATGGGGATTAAGTGATGATCGATGAAGTCTTGAGAGAAGTGGTTTCGTTTGAGATAGGCTCCTAATGTCTCATCGGGATGAAGTCCGGAAGAAGCATCTTGGGAAGCGGTGGAGAAGAAGCGCAAGACTTCTTTGATGAGGCGGTGGAATCGAGGATGAATTAGGTTTTTACGTTGTGCAAATAGACCCGAAAGTCCGGATCCGCAATATTGAAGACCACTCGGAAGATCGTGATATCCAAAGGACATATTGCTGTCTTGAAGCGGTACGTTAAGGGATGTGAAAAGTTTTGTGAGCAGAGGATAGTTGCGGTGGTTCATGACGATAAAACCGGTGTCGATTTTGAGCCCAGCATCAGGTCCTTTTTGAAGTGTAATGGTATTGGTGTGCCCGCCGATCCGATTGGAGGCTTCAAAGAGGGTGACTTGATGTTTTTGCTGCAGGAGGTGCGTGGTGGTTAACCCCGCGGCACCGGATCCGATGACGGCAATACGTTGTGGCGCGATCATGTTGTTTTGTTCCATCAAACATCCACCCCCTTGGATGGAATTAGATTCGGGCATATCTCGTGAGGATCAATGCCCGATGTGGGTTTATTATTGCTGGAGAACTGCTTTGGGTAGGGCTTGTTCAATCGCTGCAATGAGTTTTTTCTGGTTGGGATCTATGCGACTTCCAAATCGATTGATCACGGATCCTTCCGGTGAGATCAGGAATTTATTAAAGTTCCATGAGATCCCGCCACCAAAGGATGGATTACTCTGTTTGGATGTGAGCCATGCAAAGAGTGGATGCTGATTTTTGCCTTTTACATCGATTTTAGCAAAGAGAGGAAAGGTGGTTTGGAAGCGCGTTTCACAAAAAGTGGCAATCGCTTCGTTGCTACCTGGCTCTTGCCCCATAAAGTTGTTTGATGGAAAAGCGAGGACGACGAGCCCTTGGTCTTGGTATGTTTTATAGAGGGCTTGCAGTCCTTCGTATTGTCCGGTGAATCCACACCGACTGGCGGTGTTCACAATGAGGAGTGTTTTACCTCGATACTCGTTGAGTGTGATCGATTCTCCTTGAATGGTTTTAACGGGAATATCGTATAGACTTTTCATGCTGCTCCTTTCCGAACAGGCAACCGTTGCCGTTATGAGAACAACGCCCACCCATGTATTTAATTTATTCATGATTCATTCCTTTTAAAATGCGGTTCTTTACGAGCTTTGTCCAAAAGCCGACAACGGGGAGTCGATCGAGGAGGACGCTGGTGTCCCAGTAATCTTGATGAAATATAATTTTTCCGGCGGGGTTCAATCGCATGTGCGTGAGCCCTTGGGCAATGATCGGTTGATCGGGTGCAGCGTTTGAAATAAGGTGCATTGTCCATCGACAATAAAAGTCGTTTTCTGCGCGTTGGATTTTTCCGATTTCAAAGGTACATGACTGTGCTGGTGCTGCCATCGCAATAAAATAGTCTTCAATTGAATCGATGCCCTGCACTAGATGATAGGGATCTGCAAAGAAAGCATCTTTGGCGTAGAGATTACGAACATTCGAAGCGATGCGATCGGCACTATACTCGTTGTAAAAATGAGTAAAACGTTCAAAGGCTGCGGCTTCGATATCGGAGTGGGGTGCCGGTGCAGTGGTGTTTGAGGTGCGTTGCAATGCTTGATCAATTTGAGTGAGGTCTATTTCCGGTGGGGTTGATCGTGAGCATCCTATGAGTGTTAAAAATGAAAGCATAAGAATCCTACTTAACGTTTGATGAGTCGATAATGTGCTACGTACCATTCGTTTCCTCCGTTAAATCCAAAAAGTTCTTCGCAGGCCATAAAGAAAATTCGCCAACGTCTCCATTGGATTTGGGCCTCTTTTAAGCCTAGATCGCGGGTTAGAATGGTGATAGCTTGACGACGATTTTGATCGATTTTCTGAAGCCAAGCACGCAAGGTTTTTGCGTAGTGAGTACCCTTGACTCGCCACGTTTGATCGGTGAGTAGATGTTGGTTGCAGATGGGTAGGAGTGATTCAGCTGGCATCATGCCTTCTTTAAAAAAGTGCTCTGACATCCAGTTGACTCCGCCTTTTCCGTCGAATAGATAGGCAAGTTCACGGTGCACGAAAATATGGATGAATAACCGACCGTCTGAGTTGAGCCAATGGTGGATGCGTTCGAGGAGTTGATGCCAGTTCCGCATATGCTCAAACATCTCAACGGAAACAACTCGATCAAATGTCTGCTCGGTTTCAAAGGTATTCATATCGGCGGTAATCACGGTTAGGTTGGGAAGGTGTTGGGCATCGATGAAGGCTTTTTGGGTGGAGGAGTTAGAGACGGCGGTAATGGTGGAATTTGGATAGGTTCGTGCCATCCAGATGGAGAGAGAGCCCCAGCCGCAGCCGAGTTCTAAAATTTGCTGTCCGTCTTCAAGTTGAGCTCGTTCGCAGGTGATTTCTAGCATTTGTTTTTCGGATTCTGCCAGTGTGGTGGCGTCGTCTGCCCAGAATCCGCTACTGTATTTAAGATGAGGACCCATGAAGGTTTCGAAAAGATCTGCGGGCACCTCATAATGTTGTTGATTTGCAGAATCAACGGCATGTGCAATGGGTTCTTTGTGTAGCTGATCGCGAAAAGTATACAGGGCGTTGAGTCGTTCGCTGAAAGCCAGGCTCCCTTCTTTTTTTAAACGAGCTTGGAGCAACATTCGAATCATGAATCGAATGATGCGATCTGGCAAATAACCTTGCTCTGCCCATTGAGTAATCACGTTCATGCTTTAAATCAACCCCCTGATGTAGTGTTGGGAGATCGAATTGCACGAGTGATCCTTACAGGATTAGTTGAAGAGGCGAGGGAAGAAGATGGGTACTTCGCGTTGGTAGGCGGCATAGGCTTCGCCGCGTTTTACGAGTGCTTCTCGTTCGACATGTGGAATGCCAGTGAGTTTCATTAAGAAAAAATAGATAGCAATGGGCCCTATGAGTGCGAGCCAACCTGAAGGGGCTCCAATCGAAAAAAGGGCATAGGCAATCCATTGGAGCCATTCAAAGAAATAATTCGGATGTCGGGAGCGGCTCCACAGCCCCTTTCGGCAAACTTTTCCCTGATGGGCTGGATTCCGCCTAAATTGGGTTAATTGATAGTCTGCAAGCCATTCGCCACCCATGGCAATCAACCAGAGTGCCGTGCCGAGTCCGTCAAAGAGGTTCCAGTGGGGTTGTGCATGATTAAAAGCGGGTAGCAGGGGAATCACAAAGAGGACGACGAGGAATGATTGGAGGGTGAAAAAGAAAAAGAAGCCGAGGTGGGCGCGCTTGCCAAAATAGGTTCGTAAGGTTTGATAGCGTGCATCTTCTTCGTTTGAACAGAGGCGATCTTTGATAATGTAGATGACGAGGCGCGTCGCCCAGACAAGAATCAAGGTGCCAACCAGACAGTGTCGAGGTTGCCATCCTTCTGCATGGATAACGGCTACAGAGGCTAAGATACCTACTCCAGCAGTCCAACCTACATCGACCCATCCGGCATCTTTTCGTATGCATTGAATGAGCCAGAGGAAAACAAAAAGAAGAAACGATCCGAATAAACCTTGAAGGAGAAGTGGGGCCGAGCTACTTAAGAGGCTCATGCTGCTTTTGATTTTTCGCCGAGAATCGAGCGAGGGGGTTCACGAATATCCCAAACGATACGGAAAAATTGAAGAGTTCTTAGGATCAGATAGCTCACGTCGAGCTCCCACCAGCGGAAGCCTTGCCGAGCACAGACGGCATAACGATGGTGATTATTGTGCCAACCTTCTCCGTTGGTGAGAATGGCAAGAAGCCAGTTGTTTACGCTATCGTCGTCGACGGCATAGCGTCGGCTGCCGTATCGATGGGCTACTGAGTTAATACAAAATGTAACGTGATAGACGGCAACGGTGCTAAGAAAGAAGCCATATATTAAGAGTTGGATGCCGCTTATACCCCATTCGGGTCGGATTATTTGAAAGAGAAGCCCAACCACGAAAAGAGCGGCTGCAAGGAGGAGCGCGGGTAAAAAAGGATTTCGGTTTAACCACATCAGTTCAGGAAATCGGGTGAAATCTTTGATTTTGTCATAGCGGGTGTCGTCCAATTTTCGTTGCATGACCCATCCGATGTGCGCCCACCAGAATCCTCCGTGTCGAGGCGAGTGCGGATCACGTTCGCTATCGGCATGTTCGTGGTGAAGTCGGTGATGGCTGGCCCACCAGAGGGGATCTTTCTGTGCGGCCATGGTGCCTAAGAAAGCGAGGATAAATTGGAATATACGACTTGTTTTGAAGCTTTTGTGAGAAAAATAGCGATGGTATCCGGCGGTTAACGTGAATACATGTAAACAGTAAATGGTTAGAAATACGAGTAGCATGCTGGTGGAGAAGGGAACAAAGAAAATGCCGAGGCAACCTAGGTGCATGAGGATAAGCGGATAGCTTATTTCATTTTTCTGCTGCGCTTCTTTGCTCATGTTTTATCGTTCATACGTTGGCGAATGCGCTCACGTTCTTCTGGCTTGAGTTTAACTTCTGTGAAGTGTTCTTTTTCTTCGCGGGCAAGAAATTTACGGATACCAGTTTGTAAATCGACTATTTGTTGATTGGCTTTTCCACAGACTGCACAGAGACGGATGTGCATGAAGAGACCCACTTTTTGGGACCAAGACAGTTCGTAGTATCGATTCTCAGCTAAGGTCTTTGAAACTTGTTTGCACGTTAACATTCATACACTCCGTCACCTTCTGTCCAGTTGGATTCAAGGCAGCTTTTTAATTGTTTGCGGGCACGATGTAGTATTACCCACAGATTGTTCGGAGTTAGTTTGAGCTGCTTACAGATCTCTTCTGTTGAGAGACCTTCGAGTTCGCGGAGTGCAAATGCTTGGCCCATGTTTTCGTTTAAGTGAGAGAGACAATCATAAAAGACTTGCATGAACTCTTTGCGTTCGAATGCATTTTGCGGGTCAAATTTCCAGTCAGGTGGATTTTGATCATGGATTCCGAATGCTTTAAATCTGAAGCTGTCGAGAATTTCTGTGTTTTCGGTGTCATCGACGGCCACTTCTCGGGAGGCTTTTCGAATATAATCCACGACTTTGTGGCGTAAGATGCCGCGTAACCAGTATCGAACGGGTGTTTTTCCGTCATACCGTTCAAAGGCTTTCATCGCCGCGAGAAAGGTCTCTTGCAAAGCATCTTCCGCTGCTGCTCGATTCCGTAAGCGTACATACGCAAATTGGAGAAGATAATCTCCGTGATCGTCTAACCATGTTTCAGGTCCGTTGTCTGCATCCACCATAATGGTGATGAAGCTAGCTTGATTGATTTGCTACGGAAAGCCTTATCGGAAAAAAAATGGACGCGCTTCTCAGGAGAGAAGCGCGCCCGGGCTGCATGCCGAGGGGGTCAGCATGCAAAATTGCCCCCCTATGTGACGTTTACCATTCATTTATCGTATGTATTTTACATTCCTTTCAAAAAAAGATGTCCGGCAATTCTTGGCAAACATGGGATGTGCGTCATACAGTGCGCGAATGAAGAGAGTTGGAGTCATTATTAACCCGAAACGGGCGCGTGCGGAAAATACGCTTGAGCAGTTGCGTGCGGCGGCCTTGCGTCATGGTTGGGAGCTGGTATGTGATCAGCTAGAGATGGCGGAGCGGTTGAGTGCTTCGTCGATGGAGGTGGGTTCGTTTGCGAATGAAGTCGATTTGGTGCTGGCTCTTGGCGGTGATGGAACGGTGCTTTATGCGGCGCATGCGCTGATGGGGTCTTCTGTGCCCGTGCTGGGCATCAATTTGGGACGGTTGGGTTTTTTAACGGCGGTCGCAGAAGATGAGTTGGCAGAAGCACTCGATCAAGTGGCCTTGGGTGATTATGAATTACATGAGCGGGAGGGTGCTTTAGCGACGTGGCATTCTGTGGATGGACAGACTGAACAATGGCCTGCCTTAAATGATGTGGTGATCGGGTGGGGGGGGAGTTCGCGGATTATAAAATTGGAGTTGGAAGTCGACCAGGAGCCTGTTGGTCAATTTTCTTGTGATGGCATTATTATTTCAACGGCGACGGGCAGTACAGGACATGCGTTATCGAACGGGGGACCGATCATGCATCCGGCGATTCGTGGATTTGGGATTAGTGTGATTTGTCCGCATACTTTGGGGTCTCGGCCGATGGTGGTGCCGAACCGCAGTCGAATTGAGGTGGCATTGATGCGTTGTCATAAAGAGCTGTTACTTTCTGTTGATGGGCAGGATTGTCGAACCGTGAAGCAGGGAGACCGTCTTATCATAGAGCGGTATGCAGTTCCGCTACACATGGTGCAGTTGCCGGGACATTCCTATTTTCATACCTTGGCTCAGAAATTAAATTGGCAGGGATCGGTCGTTTAATGGGGTCATTAAAATCTTTATAATCCCGGCTCTTTTTTTTACTTTCTATATGCAGTTGTAAGGTGAATGCGTACGCAAACGGAGATAGAAGAAGCCGATGATTAAGTATAACGCATTAATACCATTGCTGTGTGCTCATCTAGCGTTGGGTGCTGCCCAACCGCAATCGATTGAACCCGCACAAGTCGTGGTTGATACCAAGGAGAACGATATGCACGCACGCGCTTATTTTGCAGCAGGATGTTTCTGGGGGGTGGAGGCGATTTTTCAAGAGGTCGAGGGCGTTGTTGAAACGACGGTTGGGTATATGAATGGTCGTACTCCAAATCCGAGTTATCGAGATGTGTGCTACACCGATACGGGACATGCGGAAGCCGTTGAGGTGGTGTATGACCCCAGTCAGGTCGATTATACATCGCTCTGCCGTTATTTTTGGCGCTTACATGATCCTACGACAATGAACCGGCAGGGTCCTGATGTAGGCTCGCAATATCGTTCGGGTATTTTTTATAAAACCGAAGCGGAGCGGGTTATTGCTGAAGCGGTGAAGCTCGAGGCGCAAGGCCATTGGAAGGGAACGATTGTGACCGAGATTGCGTTGGCCGATCGTTTTTATGATGCCGAAATATACCATCAAGACTATTTCAAGAATCGCGGTATAACACATTCGGGTTGTCATTTTTTGCGCCCGTGGGAGTGAAGATACGAAAAACAACGTGCAATTCGGTTGCAGGGTCGGTAGAACCGAACGCTTGTTAGAGAGGATATGGACGATGGATATAAAAATTAAGCGCGCTTTGTTAAGCGTATCAGACAAAGCTGGCATTTTGGACTTTGCTCGTAATCTCAGTGAAATGGGAATTGAATTGCTTTCTACGGGTGGAACGGCTCGGGCGATTCGTGAAGCGGGCATTCCGGTGAAAGATGTATCTGAGTTCACCGGGTTTCCGGAGATGTTGGATGGGCGCGTGAAAACACTCACCCCGCAAGTGCACGCTGGAATTTTATATATGCGTGATAACGAAGAGCATGTTTCCACGATGGAGGAGTTTGATTTGGGTGCCATCGATTTAGTATGTGTGAATCTCTATCCGTTCGAAGAGACGATTGCTCGATCGGGGGTCACCTTGTCTGAAGCGATTGAGCAGATTGATATTGGTGGACCGACTATGATTCGTTCTGCAGCCAAGAATATGAAATTTGTAACGGTGATTACCGATCCTTCCGATTACGGAGTGGTGATTGATGAGATGCGTTCAAATGAGGGGTCAACCTCCGAGTCAACCCGTTTTAGATTGGGGCAGAAGGTCTATGCGCGTGTGGCAGAATATAATGCTACCATTGCTTCTTATCTGGCTGATCAAGTGAGCGAGCAAGCTTTGGCACGTCCTATGGTGAAAGCCTATTCGGATGGTGCTGAGTTGCGATATGGTGAAAATAGCCATCAGAAAGCGTGGTTATACACCGATGCTGATGCTGCTGACGCGGCTATTGCGCAGACCGAAGTTCTTCACGGTAAGCCGATGAGTTATAATAATTATGTGGATGGGGATGGTGCGTTAGAAGCTGTTAAGGATTTAGCGGGTCGTCCGGGAGTTTCTGTGATCAAACATACCAATCCTTGTGGTTATGCAACTGGTGAAACGCTTGCTGAAGCGCTAGAAGAGGCATGGAAGGGTGATCCAATTTCTGCATTTGGGTCGGTCATTGCCTGTACGGAAGCGGTTGATTTAGCTACTGCGCAGGCGTTAGAAGGTCGTTTTGTCGAAGCAATTATTGCGCCGGGCTATGCCGATGAAGCGTTGACGTTGCTTCAACAGAAAAAAAATCTACGTATTTTAAAGCTGAAGAAGCCGGTTACGAAAGCGGCGCATCAGACAATGCTGAAGCAGATTAATGGTGGGTTGCTGGTGCAAGAGATTGATACGGAGTTGATGCAGGATTGGAGCGTTCCAACGAAAGCGGCGTTTGATCGCTCGAAAGAGGCACTTGCCCAGTTTGGAATTGCCGCGGCGAAACATACCAAGTCGAATGCGATTGTGCTTGTTCAGGAGTATAAACCGGAGCAGTTCCGGGTGTTGGGCATGGGTGCTGGGCAGCCGAATCGGGTTGATGCGCTTCGTAAGTTGGCGGTTTCGAAAGCGGTTGAAAACTTGAAGACCGAGCAACCTGAAATCACTGATGAGCAGATTCAAGCAACGATTGGCGATTGTGTGTTCGTTTCAGAAGCCTTTTTTCCGTTTGCCGATAGCATTGATGCGGCGCATGAGATGGGTGCGAAGTTTATTGTGCAACCGGGTGGATCCATTCGAGACGATGAGGTGATTGCCGCTTGTAATAAATATGGCATCGCGATGGCGTTCACTGGCATGCGTCACTTTAAGCATTAAAATATCAATCGGTTTAGTTACGTGGTTCAAAGAGAGCCTTTTTTGTGCTGTGTGGGTGGATGTTCTTTAGGGTTGCATCGAGGACCAAGTTGGGGTTCACTGCGCGGCGAAATGTTACGGGGTCGATTTCCTGCGATGTGCGCGGGGCCATGGCCTTGAAGAGGGGCGAGCAGCGTCCGCAGGAAAAAAATCATGAAATTCACGGAATTGGGGCTGAGCTCCGGTACGCTTACATCTATT
>ERZ802830.5107-NODE-5107-length-10202-cov-9.37026_pt1 | contig 10202 bp, 14 predicted proteins | sample MGYA00345654_ERZ802830 | MGnify/ENA primary metagenome ERZ802830 (study PRJEB30503, sample SAMEA104212375) | marine metagenome | biome: Westerlies Biome; feature: [SRF] surface water layer (ENVO:00010504) within the epipelagic zone...; material: water...
TATGGATTCTTTCATATTACAATCCCCCTAACGATCGTTTGTGTTGATTTTCAACTATCTAAGTATAAAACTTCTTTTTCATGTTTCTCTTTGACTTTTGTTAACCTAAAATTAAATATGTAACTAAATTGCTGATTTAAGGTCATTTTTATATAGTTATTAGTGAATAAAGCCAAAATGCCAAAAAAAAGGGGTTTTTTTTGAAAAATATAGCTATTTCCTTGATTTTGATAACATTTTTAGCTTTGATATCTCTTGGAGCGACAGGATCACTAGTCACAGGAACTTCGGGCGTATTTAATAAAGTACAAGGTGAGGTTTTTCAAGAAACTTCTAGTGAAATTGTTCTAGAAGACAATAAATTATTCGTAACTATAAATCAAAAAGAAAAAGAAAACTCAGAAACAACAGTCATAGAATGTTTAAGTTTTTATTCTGAAAAATATCCTGAAATTTCAGAATACACCTGTGATTTAGTAGTAAGGACAAATATTATTATTGACAATAGTTGTAAGTACTTGACTGGTGTGTTGGCTAAAAAGGGTTCCGAAGAATCAATAACCTTAGATTACAACAGTAGCTGTTAATCGAATAGGGAACCGAGTAAACTATCACCCTCAGTCTCTATTTCAGCAAGAGTATCTCCAACATTAACCATTGAGCCTTCTTCGACATTAAGCTTGATAATTTTTCCATCAAAAGGACAATCTAAATCCATATCAACTTTGTCAGTAGCTATTTCCGCTATGACATCACCTTTTTTTACTTCATCTCCTATGTTTACTTTCCAAGTTAACAGTTCCGCTTCTGTCATCTGATCAGACATTGCTGGTAAAATAATATTCTCGTTACTCATTATCGATCATCTCCTTCACTTTAATTACAATATCCTCCTCCTGGGGTATTACTGTAGTCTCTAAATGTTTTGCTGAAGGCATAGGACTGTGCAACCCAGCCAAAAGTTTAGGTGGTTTTTTCAAAGCTTTAAATGCACCAGAAGAGACTACTTCTGATATTAAAGTTGCACCAACTGAACTGCTGCCAGGAGCCTCTTGGCAAACTAGGAGTCTATGAGTTTTTTCGACGGAATTGATAACAGTTTTGGTATCTAATGGAGAAAGTGTTAATAAATCAATTACTTCTATTGAATAGTCCTTAAGAGAGTCATCTTTAATAGCACTCAAAACTGTATTGACCATGTTTGAATAAGAAGCAACAGTTATATCTTGTCCTTCTTGGACAACTTTTGCATTCCCAAGCTCAGAGGAATTTTTTGGTAGAGGGTTTAGGGTTACTTCAGATTTCAGTTTATATATCAACTTATGCTCCATAAAAATTATTGGGTTTGGATCAACAAAAGAAGCCAGAAGTAAATCATATGCATTTTGGGGATTTGAAGGAGTAACAACCTTTAAACCTGGTACATGACAAAACCAAGACTCTAGGGATTGACTATGTTGAGCTGCTGCACCTGTTCCTGCACCGCTTGCTCCTCTAACAATCATTGGTACTTCAACTGCTCCACCATACATAAAGTGTAATTTTGCAGCTTGATTTACAATTGGATCCATTGCATTCACAATGAAATCGCTAAATTGCATCTCAACAATTGGCTTTGAACCAGTAATAGCAGCACCTACAGCTAAGCCAGCTATGACGTCTTCTGAAATTGGTGTATCTTTTATTCTTTCTTCACCGTATTTAGCTAATAAGCCATCTGTAACTCCAAATGCTCCCCCATATACACCAATATCTTCACCAGCAATAAAAGTCATATTATTTGTGTCAAGACACACGGAAAGTGCTTCTTTGATTGCTTGACCTGTCGTCATTTCAGGCATAAGAATCTTCCTCCAAATTAGTTTTAGGACTCTCGGGAGACTGCAGTGCTTTTTTAACGGAGTCTCGAATTATTTCCCTTACTTCAGTCTCAATCTCTTTTAATGTTTCTACTTCTATATTTTCTTCAGTTAATTTACCGATAAATCTTTTCAAAGGATCTTTTTCTTCTTTCCAAAATTCAATTTCATCTGATGTTCTATAAAGATTACGATCGGACTTAGAATGCCCTCTATATCTGTATGTGACAGATTCTATAAACATAGGTTTCCCAGAACTTTTTATTGTATTTTTAAATTCTGAGACTGTATTAAATACCTCCTCAACATCATTTCCATCAATGGATAAACTTTGGATTCCATACGATTCAGCTCTCTGAGCAATAGATCCCCCTGCAACTGCATTTTCCGATGCCATAGACATTCCATACTGATTATTCTCACAAACGAATAAGACTGGTAAGTCCCATAATGAAGCTAGATTTAATGCCTCATGAAACGAGCCTTCATTAACAGCTCCATCGCCAAAAAAACAAAGGACAATATTGTTAAGTTTTTGCATCTTAAGAGATAACGCAGCACCAACGGAGATTGTTAAACTTCCCGCAACAATTCCATTTGCTCCAAGATTGCCATTTGAAAGATCTGCAATATGCATAGATCCCCCTCTTCCACGACAATAACCATCTTCTCTTCCCAGTAATTCGGCAAACATTTTGTAAGGATCTGCTCCTTTTGCTAGACAATGACCATGACCTCTATGTGTTGAGGTAATTAAGTCTTCTTTCTCAAGAGCTAGACAAGCTCCTGTTGCTGTAGCTTCTTGACCAATAGATAAATGCATTGTCCCGTGTAATAATCCACGTGAGAACATTTCTTCTAATGCTTCCTCAAATAAACGTATAAGAAACATCATTTTATAAAGTTCTAATTTGTTTTCTTTATTCATATAAGCCTTTTTAATTATTTTGCTTGTTGCGTAAGTTATTTATTAAATTATCTGGTAACTCAATGGAATCTCTTGGAATTGGTTCTCCTTGTTTTATGTCGCCAACTACCGTTGCCCCTTCTATTAAGCCAAGAGGAGCTAGTCCATTCGTTTCTGAATAAGGATACGCTACTCCATAAGATGAAAATCCACCAATACCATCAATCATGTCACCAGGTTTTAAATCTTTCTTTGCATGACCTACCACTTCAGAAATCCATGTAGTTGGCTGCAGACCTGGTTCATTATTTATTATCGCCATACCAACACTCCGAGGGGCTTCAACTGATGCAAGGTGATAAGGCCTATAAAGAGTGTAATACGGACCCTCCCCCATAGAAAGGTATTCCATTTCTTCAATTATTGTAGGATTGTCTGTTGTAATAATCGAAAATACTCCAGGCGCTGGCCCAAAAGCAAAATCTACTCTTCCAGATTCTTCTAAAACCCCTCCATCTGATTTAGGTATTAAATTCTTATTTAGCTCTGATACTTCACTTACAGGTCCATTCATCCCTACTCTATCTAATGGCAAGCCTATACCATTAGATAGTGATGTCATCTCGATCATGGTTTTACTTCCATCTACAAAGCTGGCAAGCATTTTTGGATTCATATTTTTCTGCATAGCTCTTTCTTTTAGTGACTCCGGTGTAGCAGTTTGATCTAAAGGATTATTCTTACCTTTCCCAATGCAAACAACTTCAAATCCGGTATCAATAGAAAAGTCATACAGTTCTTTACATGCAACTGGTTCATCACCATTTGCAACACTATAAACAATCCCTTTTTCTTTCGCTTCCTTAGCTAGATAAAGACCTATCGTTATGTCTGTTTCTACGTTTAGCATCAAGATATGTTTTCCAGCTTCTATACAGCTCGATGCAACCTCTGCACCAACCCAAGGAATGCCTGTGGCTTCAAAAACAATATCAATTGGTAAGTCTGCAAGGTCTTTGGCGTTACCTACAATACCTCCGTGTCCATTAGCAATTGAGGTGATTGCCTCTTTATTATGACCAATGCTTGTCATGCCAGCAAGACGTAGTGCATTTTCAGCTCTTTTTTCATCTATGTCTGCACAAGCAACCAATTCCATCCCAGGTATGCGACCAATTTGTGCTGCTAATCCAGAACCCATCTGTCCTGCACCTGCTAGGCCAACTCTGACGGGTCTTCCAAATTCTTTTTGCCTCTTAATAAGTTCTTGGGTAAAGTTCATTTAATTAATTTCTATTCTGTCTTCTATTTTAATTTCAGGTATATTCGTGTAGCTACAGCTTACATCACCAGGTAATGCGGCTTCTGATGCGGAGTCTAGTTTAAGAACAAGGTGTCCTAAATTTACAAAATTTTCATTTGCTACTGGCCCCACAGCAGTGACCACAAGTTCTTCATTAGATAAGTTGATTTTCGTTCCAACTACAATTTCACCTACCACATCTTGAAGTTCGTGAACAACTGCTACATCTTGAAGTTCTTCTGGAGCATTGTCCCCAAAAAAGACAACGATTCCCTCTTCTAAAAATAAGTGTGCTTGATCACCAATTTTTACTATTTTTGAAGAGTATACGGCCACTATATTTCAGTAATCTGCTCTTCAGATACTCCCGAAACAAAATTTTCTTCTCTTATAAATTGGGCTAATGGTCCAGCTGGTGATGTGTCATGAATATCTATGGTTGGAACACCTTTCATTGGATATACCCCAATTCGTGCTGTTCCTCCACAGTCAATTACTGCACAGGCCATAGATTTAAATCCACCCTCAGGTGAAGACTTGAATCCATCAAATGGCTCGGCACCTGTCATATCAGCAATTTTTTGAGCAACAGGATGGATGCCCCCACCAGTTATACAGACAACATATTTTTTTTCATCTGTAGGTTTAACTTCTAGTGGACCTCCCCAGCCGCCTTTGCCTCTTTCAATCTTTACTTTTTTATATTCTGCCATTTTTACTCCTTAAATTATCTGTGACGCTCTAACTTTAATTAGAGCGCCACAAAAAATAAAATTGTCGCTTAAGAAATTTACAAACCTAATGCAAATAACCAACCAACAACTACTGAAATTGGTCCAGTAATCATTCTACTTGTTAGAACGGCTGGAACGCCAATCTCTACTGTTTCCGGTTCTGCCTCACCTAATGCAAGGCCAACTGGGACAAAGTCACAACCAACTTGTGGGTTGATTGCAAACAATGCCGGTAATGCCATAGAAACATCTACATTGCCACGTCCAATCTCTGTTCCAACCAGAACACCAACGATTTGAGCTATAACAGCTCCCGGTCCTAGTAATGGAGACAAGAATGGAATTGAACAAACGATACAGACAAGCATCAAACCGACTAGGTTGTTTGCAAATCCTTTAATTCCTTCTGCTATGACGTCACCAATCCCCGTAGACAGAATTAATCCAATCACACCGGCAACGAATGCCATGAATGGAATAATTGTTTGAATACATAACTGTATAGCGTCACGACCTGCTTGAAATAGTTTTCCAACTACTCCACCAACAGATCTACCTATTTTTTCAATCATACTTTGCATTATTCAGCACTCACCTTTCTTGAAGACATTATTGAATAGATGATGTCTGTTGTGACACCTCTAATCAAAATAACAACAAGTCCAGCAAGTAAGTATCTTACTGCTAGCGGTGTTACTAGTTCTGGAGCTGCGATCTCAACTCCTGCTGCAATTCCCAACCATACGAATAACTCTCCACCATTTGCATGTGGAAATATTCCTGTAATTGGATGAACAAAACTAACAGCAGCATCATAAAATGCCGGTTTGTTTTTTTCTGGTAAGAATGTTCCGAATGTATAGCAAACTGGGTTTGTCAGCATAAACACAGCTACGAACGGTAGCAATGTATATCGGACCGGAACATACATCCAGCCCTCCTGAGCAGCCCACTTGGCAAAGTTTTCTACTTTATCTTCACCAATGAATTTGACTAACGCATTTACTGCAGTCAAAAACACTACTATCAACGGGATAATACCAGTAGTCAAGCTGACAAACACATCTGCTGATGTCCTAAAAACACCAATAAACGCATCAGCCATACTAACTAACGTGTCCATTTTTCCCCCTTCTTTCTATTTCTAATTAGAAACACTCTCTGAATCTTCATTAATTTTTTTAATTAATGTGTCAGCAGCCATAGCTGCTGCATCATAAAGTGGATCCTTTCCATCAGAGTCCGTAAACTCTAATAAACTTTTATCAATTAACTCTTTAACTTTCTGCCCTTTTGCAAAAACTGTAGTTCCTTTTAGAGTGATTGCATCAACTATTATTTTTTGAGGATTTGCAGACATTGCAAGATAAACTCTTTTTCTTCCCCATTTGGGCTGATTAGTTCCTATAGCGACAGTTAAATTTTCTCCGTGAAGTTCCTTTACGACGTTCATGAAACTAACGGCTTGTTTTTTAGCAAGTTGCATTTGCAAAACCCACATACCGGCAAGCCCCAAAAATAGAGCTCCTAATGCGATAGGTGAATCTAAGATAATTTTTTCCTCACTCCTAATCACATTTTATATGTGAAGTGTTTTGGTTTGCAATTTTTACAAGTAAAAATTTAAATTAATAGGTAACCGCTATTATCAAAAATGCTATAGGAAATTTCTCATTCGTCAGTGATTATTTTTTCAAGTTCAAAAATATCTTCAATGAAGGTTACTTTCATATTTTTTGGATCTCCAGGGACAATTACTGCTTCTCTTCCAGCATACTTGGAGACACACTCTGTAGTATCCACCGCTTGCCAGTCGTCTAGTCTTGCTAACTCGTAAGACTTCCATAATTCATCAGCTGGAAAAACTTGTGGAGTTTGTAGCTCAACAATTGTCTCATCTAAGGAATATTTTTTATCTGAAGTACTTTTAACAGATAAATTTTTAGAATTAAAACCTGGAGCTGACGCACCATTTCTTTTTGCAACTTCTATTAGTTCATCTAGTAAATACATGGGGAGCAAAGGTCGTGCTCCGTCATGGATTAAAATTAAATCATTTTCGGATACATTTCCTGAGTTTTTTAAATACATCAGACCTTCATATTCGCTTTCATGTCTTGTCTTTCCTCCGGCTGTTATACCAATTAATTTATTTGTTTCAACAAGTTCGATTACTATGTTTGTTTTTTCCCAATCCTCTTCACGAACGACAAGGAGAATTGAATCAACATATTCAGATTTTTCAAGAGTCTCTAGAGGCCAGCAGAGGGCTGGCTTTCTTCCGACTGGAAAATACACTTTATTCTCTTCATCAGTAAATCTGGCGCTTGAGCCACCAGCTAATAATATTGCATGAGTCTTCATAATTTTATTTTATTAATAATGTCCTTAACTTCTTGACTATTTTTTGTTTTTAAAATATCAGATTTCATATTTTGAGTATCTATTGATTTTAATTTAACTAGCTTCTCGAATACAAAAGGAGCTGCAGATGGAGACATGCTAAACTTACGTAATCCCAGTATGTACAAAACCATCGCAGAAATTGGGTCTGAAGCCATTTCTCCACACACAGAAACATCTTTCTTGTATTCTTTACTGACACGAAAAATATTCTCTAGGACTCTTAAAATTGCGGGATGTAGGGAATCATGGTATTCCATTAGATTTGGATTTCCTCTGTCTGCAGCCATTATGTATTGAGTTAAGTCATTTGTTCCTACTGAGAAAAAATCAACATATTGAGCAAAATCTTCCATGAGAATTGTTGAAGAAGGTGTCTCAATCATTATTCCAACTTCCGGAATTTTTTTATTTAAGTTTTTAGCAATATCTTCAATTATATTTTTACTTCTAACAAAGTCTTCTATGGTTGAAATCATTGGAAACATAATCTTGACTCGGTTTGCATCTTTGGATGTAAGAATTGATTCAATCTGTGACCTATAAAGTTCTTCATTTTTAAGAGATAGACGAATGCCTCTTACGCCTAAAAATGGATTCTCTTCAGTTGGCAAACTAAGGTAGTCTACTTGTTTATCTCCTCCTATATCTAATGTTCTGTATGTGACCGTTCCACTAAATTTATCTTGTATTTTTTCTAATATATCCCTTTGTTCATCGATAGATGGAATTGATGACCTATCTAAATAAATAAACTCTGAGCGGAAAAGTCCAATAGAGTTTAGGAAAGGGTGGTTGAATGACTCTATCTCTTCACCGGAACCTACGTTGATTAGGAATTCAAAGTCTTGTTCTTCATATTCGGATAACGTAAAGTTGTTTCTAACGTCCTCTTCTTGTTTTTTAGTTTCATGCATATTTTTAATAATCTCTTCATCTGGATTTATGTTTAGAGTTCCAGTTGATCCATCCAATGCTATTAAATCATCATTTTTGATCTCTTTTATGCTCTCTCCAACACCAATGACACATGGAATGCCTAAATTTTTTGCCACAATAACAGCATGAGAAGTTGGTCCCCCCTCTTTAAGAACAATTCCAATTACATTACCTAGATTCATTGAGGATGTGTCTGCAGGCGTTAGATCGTCAGCAACTAATATAGAGTTTTCATTTAATTCGACTGTTATTTCTTTTTCTTGCATTGTATTTATTAAATGCTTGCCGACAGAGATTATGTCTTCAGCTCTCTGTTTAAAATACTCATCTTCCATGCTCTTTAAAATGTTGGCACTAGATTCAAATATATTATATATGTCTTGAACAAGAGATTCATTTTCTTGCGTAACTTGTCCAGTAATCTCTGGGTCTTGAAGAACTAGAATATATGCATCTAATACATCAGCTTCTTCATTTCTATTGTTATCTTTGAAAGATTTGATTTGTGATTCGAATTTTGAAATAAGTTTTTCAGCAGCTTCATGAAATACAATTTTACTTTTTGTTTCGAGGTCAATTTTATTTTGATACACATAAGCATTTCCAATTGAACTACCAATTGAGACACCATTTCCGTTAACACTTTTCATTATTTCATCAAGTTACACGGAAAAAAAGGTTTTTGCAATGTTGGATTACTTCAAAATAATATTATTTTTATAATATGAAATATTTACTAATTAACTTTAAAGGTCTGCCCACATATGGTTGGATTGAATACTCTGAAGAAAATGGCCTTTTCATATCTGAACAAGAAAACTTCAGTAGTTTTGATGAAATAAGTAACATAGCTAAAAATGAAACTTGTATAGTGATTGATGAACTTGCTACAGATGAACCTACTCTTTCAATTTCTTTGGAGAACTTACTCAAATCTAAATACTCTATTACAACCCAGAAAGTGACAAATGCATTAAAGAAGATTAATTCTTCAGGAAAAGTCGTGAGTCATCTTGACAGAGAAGACTATCAAAGACTTGCAACACCTATTAAAGCTACTGGAGATTCGATTACTAAATACTTTGAAAAACACTCACTATGGAATTTTGAAAAATACTTAAAGCTAAACAACCATTCATACAAAGACTATCAAACTTTTGAGGCTCGGGTAATTCTAGAGTCAAAGTAAATCTGACCAACTCCCACTAGAAGAACTAATATAAATCCAATCAATTGTTTTGAGGTCAATGTCTCGTTAAGTAAGAATGCTCCTATTACAACACCCGTAACTGGTTCTAAGTAAGAGATTGTGCTCACGGCAATAGGTTTAATTATTTTTACAACATACCAATATGTTGTGAGCCCAACACCTGTTAAAAAGAATCCAAGGAAAACACTCACTGCAATATTATCGATTAACCATTCCCTTGCTTCATATGTAAATTTAAAAAGAATTATGGAGGCAACTAATAGTTGAGAAAAAGCAACTTTTAATCCTCCTAGTTGTGAGCTAAACCTTTCCCCAATGGTAATAATCAAAGACAGACTAATAGCACTTATCAATCCATAGAAAGCTCCCTCTAAAGAAGCTATATTTGAAATATCTAATAAGTAATATAATCCAAGGAATCCAATGAGTATTAAAAATACTTGATAGCTTTTTGGTTTATTTCCGCGTAAAAATTCAATTAGTAAAACAAATAGAGGATAGGAAAATACCAGACCTATTCCAACTGCTATGGAATTTAATTCAATTGACTCAAACATAGTTACCCAATGAATAGCAAGAAGTGGGCCTAGGATTAATCCAGGTTTGATAAGTTCTTTTATATTAAAGTCTTTTCTTATTAACAATACTGCCAAGAAAAGTGTTCCCAAAAATGTTCGTATACCAACGAGTGATATAGAGGCAATGTCAGATGTCCTTATTATTAATGGAATTGTTCCCCAGGAAATAGTTAATATTATTATTCCCGAATAGGCTTTTGTTGTAGGGTTCATTTACTCAGATTGTTTTGAGTAATTTGTAAATTGTGTATATTCCTTACTGAAATAAA
>ERZ802830.5110-NODE-5110-length-10201-cov-20.3829_pt1 | contig 10201 bp, 6 predicted proteins | sample MGYA00345654_ERZ802830 | MGnify/ENA primary metagenome ERZ802830 (study PRJEB30503, sample SAMEA104212375) | marine metagenome | biome: Westerlies Biome; feature: [SRF] surface water layer (ENVO:00010504) within the epipelagic zone...; material: water...
CGGGTATGCGGATTATTGTTCCTTTTGGTAAGCGTAAAAAATACACCGCCATTGCTTGGCGCGTACACCAATTACCTCCAAAGACCTATGCCCCTAAACAAATAGACAGTATTATTGACATGGAAGCTGTACTGCAGACAAAGCAGCTGAAGTTCTTGTCTTGGATTGCGGACTACTATCAATCCCCAATTGGGTTGGTGCTGCGAACAGCCATGCCGTCGTTGATGTTGTTGGAAAGTGAAACGGAGATCGTAACGCATGATTGGGAACAGCTTCCCAATGCGGGCTCCAAAAATGCAATTTTATTGCTTGAGCAATTGGAAACCAACAGTTCCTATTCCATAGCACAGATACAACAGTTAATTTCGATAAAAAATCCCTATGCCGTTCTAAAAGAATTGGTAGCAGACGGTTTTGTTTCGCTCAAAGAGGAGGTTTATGCCAAGTATGCCCCCAAGCAACAAGCCGAAGTTATACTTCATCCAAATGTGAAAGGAGACGATGCCTTGAAGGCGGTTATGGATCAACTTGCTGTTAAGCCAAAGCAATACAAAACCCTGTTGACATTCCTGCAGCAAAAGGCGCCAGTCATCATGACGGAATTCTCCAAAATCGAAACGGTAAGCCCTTCATCGCTTAAGACACTTATTAAAAACGAGGTATTGGCAACGCATCAGCGCATCATGGATCGCTTGCCACCAAAGCTTACTTCAGACGAACCCTTAACATCACTAAGCGACCACCAACTAGAGGCAAAATCGGCCATCGAAACCCACTGGCAAACAAAAGATAATGTATTGCTTCACGGCATAACGGGTTCGGGAAAAACAGAGGTGTATATGCATCTTATTGCCCAGCAATTGGCCAAGGGAAAACAAGTGTTGTTTTTGGTGCCTGAAATTGGCCTCACCACGCAGTTGATGCAGCGCTTATACACTTTTTTCGGCAAGCAATTGGCGGTTTATCATTCGCGATATAGCCCACAAGAACGCACGGAAACTTGGAACAAAACACTGGCAAACAAACAAGAAGCCCGATTAGTTTTAGGGGCACGCTCTGCTGTTTTGCTGCCTTTTCAAAATTTAGGTCTGGTGGTGGTAGATGAATCACACGAGATGTCTTACAAACAATATGAAGCTTCTCCGCGTTACCACGCCCGCGATGCAGCCATGGTGTTGTCGCGTATGCACCAAGCAAAAGTTATTTTGGGTTCTGCAACGCCTACCATTGAAAGCTATGCACACGCAAAGTCGGGCAAGTATGGGTTGGTAAGCATGACCACCCGATATAGAGATGCGCAAATGCCTGAAATATCCTATGTTGACTTAAGCGAAGCTTATCGCAAAAAACAAATGAGTGGTCATTTGGCACAGCCGCTTATTCAGGCCATTGAAGAAACCCTGGTTTCTGGCAAACAGGTTTTGCTTTTTCAAAACCGTCGTGGCTATGCCTCTTTCGTTGAGTGTCGTCAATGTGCCCATGTACCGCAATGTCCGAGTTGCGATGTGAGCCTTACTTATCATCAAGTTTCGAAGGAGTTGCGTTGTCACTACTGTGGCTATACAGAGCAGTATACACCAGCCTGTAAGGCTTGTGGTACGCTTGCGCCGCAAACCCAAGGGTTGGGCACCCAGCAGTTGGAAGAAGAAGTACAGGCCTTGTTTCCATCTGCAAGGATTTCACGCATGGATTTGGATACCACAAGAAAAAAGCACGCCCATCAAAAACTAATCAATGCTTTTTCACGTCAAGAAATAGACATTCTAATCGGAACGCAAATGATTACAAAAGGCTTGGACTTTAAGCAGGTAACACTGGTTGGAGTGTTGTCTGCGGACAACTTTTTGCACTTCCCAGATTTTCGTGCACATGAGCGTGCCTTTCAAGTGCTAACACAGGTAGCTGGTAGGGCAGGTAGGCTGGGGGATGAAAGCAACGTGCTGATTCAGACTTTTCAACCACAACATCCTGTCTTGAGTTTTGTGAGCAACTACGATTATGCGTCATTTTACGAATTGCAGATAAAGCAACGGGAACAATTTGGCTATCCACCATTCGTGCGCATGATACGCATAGAGCTCAAGCATAAAAATATGTCCACGCTTATCACGGCAAGTGAGTGGTTAAAAAAGGGACTTCTAGCACGTTTTTCTCATGTTCTTGGGCCTGTAGCGCCGGCTGTTGGTCGCGTGCGCAATTATTATATACTTCACATACTAATTAAACTACCGCTTGAGGCTTCTCAATCGGCTGCAAAAAAACGACTTGCAACCCTGTTGCAAAGCTTTGGAATGGTTGGCGCATTTAGCCAAGTAAATGCAAGTGTTGATGTAGATCCACAATAATTGTGGCTTACCTATTTGTCTAACGCAAGAAAATCCGTATTTTCGCTGCCCATTTAAAAAACAATATATGAACCATTACGAAACTGTTTTCATATTGAATCCCGTTTTATCTGAAGATCAGGTAAAGGAAGCAGTAGAAAAGTATGAGACGTTTATAACGTCCAACGGTGGCGAGATTGTCGCCAAAGAGGATTGGGGCTTGAAAAAGTTCGCCTATCCAATTCAAAACAAAAAAAGTGGTTTTTACCACTTGCTAGATTTCAAGATTGACGGCAGCGCCATCATCCCTTTTGAAGTTGAATTCCGTCGCGATGAGCGCGTTATGCGCTACCTTACGGTTAAGCTAGACAAGCACGCAGAGGCTTGGGCAGAAAAAAGAAGAGATCGTTTAACTGTTAAAGCTTAAAACATGTCAATAGAACAAGAAAGTAAAGGCGGAAAACAAGGAGAAATCAGGTATTTGACCCCCCTTGATATAGAGACTACAAAAGCAAAAAAATATTGTCGTTTCAAAAAGGCAGGAATCAAGTATATTGATTACAAGGATGCGGACTATTTGTTAAAGTTCGTAAACGAACAGGGTAAGATTTTACCCCGTCGTCTTACTGGAACATCACTAAAATATCAACGTAAACTATCGGTTTCTATCAAGCGTGCACGCCACTTGGCGCTCATGCCTTATGTAGCCGATTTGTTAAAATAACAAGCCATGGAACTTATTTTAAAGCAAGATGTTGAGAACCTAGGGTTCAAAGACGATATCGTTAAAGTAAAAAACGGCTACGGTAGAAATTTCCTAATTCCAAACGGACTTGCAGTAATGGCGACGTCATCTGCGAGAAAAGTTTTAGCTGAAAACCTTAAGCAACGTACTTTTAAAGAACAAAAGCTTATTGAAGATGCACAAAAACTAGCCAAGGAATTGGATAAATTAGATATTAAGATTGAGGCCAAAGCTGGTGCGGGCAATAAATTATTTGGTTCTGTTGGAACCATTGATTTAGAAGCTGCATTGGGCAAAGCTGGTAAATCTATTGAACGCAAAGCCATCAAATTGGCAGGAGGCTCTGTTAAAACGCTTGGTAAGCACACCGCATCAATACGTTTGCATCGTGAGGTGTACACAAACCTTGATTTTGAGGTAACCAAAGCAGCTGCGGAAAAATAAAATCCGTTAAAGTTTAAAACATAAAGCCGCTTTTGCGGCTTTTTTTATTTAAAATAAGATATTTGTATAAATTGACGCCATGGCTCAAAAGGCTAGTATTCCAAAAGGTACCCGAGATTTCCTTCCTGCAGAAGTTGCGAAGCGCAACTATGTAACAGATGTAATACGCACTCAATTTGAGCGATATGGCTTTCTGCCTATCCAAACACCTGCCATGGAAAAGTTATCTACACTGAAGGGCAAGTATGGCGAAGAAGGCGACCGCTTGATGTTTAATATCCTTAATTCTGGCGAAAAAGTAAAAAAGGCAGATCTCACTGCCCTTGAAAACAATGCGCTGGGTCAATTTACGAGCTCTATTTCTGAAAAAGCACTACGCTATGATCTAACAGTCCCCTTTGCTCGATTTGTTGTGCAGCATCAAAATGAAATTAACTTTCCATTTAAGCGTTATCAAATTCAATCTGTTTGGCGTGCAGACCGTCCACAACGTGGACGTTTTCAGGAATTTACACAATGTGACGCCGATGTTGTCGGAGCAGTTAGCCCGTTGCTAGAGGCAGAATGCATGCAGCTTTTTGATGATGTTTTTGATGCCTTGTCTCTAAAAAACGCAACCATCCGTATAAATCACCGCGCAATCTTAGCTGGTATTGCTAATTATTTAGATGCTCCAGACCACATAGTAGCGTTTACTGTTGCACTGGACAAGCTTGATAAAATAGGCCCAGAAGGCGTTTTTAACGAATTACGGGACAAAGGATTTGATGAGGCGGCCTTGAATCGCCTAAGTCCCTTGTTTGAGCTGTCTGGTGATGTTGTGTCTCAGTTAGATCGATTAGAGCAAATTTTAGCATCTCAGCCCGATGCGTTGGAAGGTATTGCGCATTTGCGTCAGACCTTAGGCTTTTTAAGTCCTTTTAAAGTAAGCCAATTGGTCTTTGACTTGACCTTGGCAAGAGGTTTGCATTATTATACAGGAATTATTTTTGAGGTTGCACCGCCTGAGTCAGTTGCTATGGGCTCTATAGGAGCTGGAGGTCGTTATGATGACTTAACGGCTGTTTTTGGCCTTAAAGACGTTCACGGATTGGGTATTTCCTTTGGATTAGACCGATTGTGTATTGTCCTTGAAGAATTGAATTTATTTCCTGCTACGCTGGAACAGGCTGTGGATGTTGTAGTGCTACATTTTGGTGATGCATACATGCAAGACCTTGTTCCATATCTTGCAAAATGGCGCAACATGGGCATTCGTATCAATTGCTACCCAACAGCGCATAAGCTAAAAAAGCAAATGCAGTTTGCAAATCAGACCCAAGTACCTTGGGTGATGTTATACGGAAATGATGAGCAACAAAAAGGAGTAGTCTCACTAAAAAATATGCGCGCGGGGACAAACAACGAGATTAAATTAGAGGACTTCTCTAAAAAGTGTATTAGTTAGAGATATTTTCAAGCTCTTGATTTGCTTTTTCCAGCAAATCTTTAATTTTATCTTTTGCCAGCTTGTTACTGGAGTCTTTACCAGTAAGTACCCATTCGATACTTTGATTAGGAAAACACTTACAAATGCCTTGTAACACACCGTGGCTTATACTAGACTCTCTTCTAAGACATGTCGATACAGAATTTTGTCCCACGCCAATGATGCGTTCAAATTTCGAAATTGAAATATTTTCATCTTCTATTATTTTTTTCAATCTATCATGTATTGTCATGAGAACAAATTTATGCGCACAATCACTAACATATGCTTAAATAAAAGATGTTTAATAAACATAAAACAAACACCAGTTAGTGATGCTAATATTTAAATAATAAGTGCTTAGTTAAGATTTATGCCCTAAAATGAACGTTTTGTGCTGGTAAAAAATAGCATTATATTTTAGTAACAATCAATGTAGTGTAATTATGTTGTTTAGCGATTGATTTTTTTAAAATCATGCGTAATTGTATATATCAAGTATGGTTCGATAATTAAGTATTGGCGATTAAATAATTGATATTTGTATGACAAATTTCTTGTGTTTTGCGCTACTTATTTGCTATTGTCTTATTTATTTATGGTATTAATCCTGCTTTTTCTCAGATTACCACAGTTGGTAGCGGGAGTTATACCAACAATTTTCCGGGTGTTGATAGCAGCAATAGAAATGGATATCCAAACTTCTCACCCCAACTTTCTGGAGCTGCACTAAACAAGCCAATTCCTACAAATGATTGGTGGTCTTTTCTTTTGAAAGAAAACCATGTAAGTAATTTGTTTAACTATCCCTTTACTATGAGTACAACCAGTACTGGTCTAGGGGTTACCTATGTTGCCAAGGGCGTAGTCGGGGATAAGCAGACTCTTTCTATTGGCGTACAAAACTTAAATGCAGGTAAAGCCACTGTTGAAGACCATACCGATTGGACCGTAAAGATTGCCTGGACTGACAATACCCGTAACTTCTCTGTTACTAGTGGCATTGGCATGCCTTTTTTGTATTTCACTAAAGGGAGCAACGATGTTGCTCGCATTGAAGTAAAGGCAGGTACAGCGACTGTTTCAAATGAGATGATTCTAATAAAAGATACGCAAGAGGGCGTTGATTATGCCGTATATGCCCCAACAGGCAGTACGTGGACTAAAAGCGGCAGTGTTTATACTTCATCTTTAAATGGGAAAAACTATTGGTCTGCTGCCATGCTTCCTCAAAGCAACAGCAACCCATCTCAATTGGCCAACACCTTTAAGAAGTTTGCCTATGTTTTTCCTGCAGACACAAAAGTAAGTTGGAATTTTAATGAGGCTACAAGTGTAGTGCGTACCACTTTTCAAATAACACCTGATGTAAAAGAAGGGAGCAACAACACCATATTGCAAGGCTTATTACCTCACCAATGGGATAATCTGGCAGCAGACTCACCTCAACCCAATAGCGAAACCTATGTCAATGTTAGGGGTGATATAAAAATGTTAGATGGTAATATTTTTTATGTGGAGAATACCTTTTATGGCGTACTTCCCACGCTTCCGTATTTGGCAAACTACAGTACCTCATTTAATCCAGCTTCGTTGGGTTCAAAAGTTAATCTATTGCAAAACAACGCTCTTCCCTCTCATACAGATTCTTATAACGAAGGGCAGTTGATGAATCGTTTAATTCAAACCGCTCGTATTGCCCATGAAATGGGTAATACTGCTGCTCGAGACAAAATGATAGCCACGGTAAAAGCACGTTTAGAAGATTGGTTGAGTTATAAGTCAGGTGAAGTGGCTTTTCTGTTTTATTATAACAATACTTGGACAACACTACTGGGGTATCCAGCAGGTCACGGTCAAGATACCAACATAAATGACCACCATTTTCATTGGGGATATTTTATTCACGCTGCTGCTTTTGTAGAACAGTTTGAACCAGGTTGGGCAACCGACTGGGGTGATATGGTGAATCTGTTGGTGCGTGATGCAGCCTCATCTAACAGAGCGGATGACAAATTCCCATTTTTGCGAAACTTTAGTCCATACGCAGGTCATGCTTGGGCCAATGGCTTTGCTACTTTTCCAAACGGGAATGACCAAGAATCTACATCTGAAAGTATGCAATTTAACACCTCCTTGATTCATTGGGGGTCTGTTACGGGAAATGATGCCATAAGAGACTTGGGAATCTATTTGTACACTACAGAACAAACGGCAGTTGAAGAATATTGGTTTGATATGCATGAACGTGTTTTTTCGGCTGACTATGGATATAGTATAGCATCACGCGTTTGGGGTAATTCATACGATAGCGGCACCTTTTGGACCGGTGACAAAGCGGCCACCTATGGCATTGAATTATATCCCATTCACGGAGGTTCGCTTTATCTAGGTCATAATACCAATTATGTAATCAAACTTTGGAACGAGATGAAGCAAAAAACAGGGATTTTGTCCAACGAGGCTAATGCTAATTTATGGCATGATGTATATTGGAGCTATGCCGCATTTGTAGACCCAGACGCCGCCATAACGCTCTATGATTCTTATCCAAACCGATCATTGAAGTTTGGGATTTCAGATGCCCATACCTATTACTGGCTACACAACATGAAAGCACTTGGAACGGTTAGAACAGATGTTACTGCAAATCACCCCATTGCAGCTGCATTTGAGGTAGATGGCCAGAAGACATATGTTGCGCACAATTATTCCAAGACTGCGATTGATGTTAATTTTTCAGATGGTTTTTCATTGAATGTGCCTGCTCAATCCATGAAAACCAATCGTGGGGTGGCATTGTCTGGTGTGATTTCATCAGATTTTTACGAGGCCTACAATGGCGGAAGTGTTAATTTAAGCGTGACTTCTAGTGAAGTTGGAATTTCCAAAGTTGAGTTCTATGGTGACAATGGGTTGATAGCTACTGACACCGCTGCACCATATACTACTAAGGTTGAAAATTTGACATTAGGTACACACGGCTTCTATGCAAAAATATACAACAGTACCAGCTTTGGTGTTACAAATAGTATAAGTCTTGTTGTGGGCGAACAAAAGCCGTATTTAAATACGCCATTTCAAATTCCGGGCACCATTCAATCTGCAAACTACGATTATTTTGAAGGGGGCAAAGGACAAGATATTTCATACTACGACACAACAACAGGCAATAACGGCGCCGACACTGGCAATTTTAGGACAAATGAAAACGTAGATGCAGTTATGGACGCAGAAGGTAAAACCGTTGGTTGGATAGAAGACAGTGAGTGGTTAGAATACACGATTGATGTATCGCAGTCTGGAAAATATAAGATGAATTATAGGTATGCCAGCGCCAACAACAGCGCAGGTCCCTTTCATCTTGAGCTAGACGGACAAGCTGTTAGCGGCGATATTAATGTCAATGGAACTGGTGCTTGGAATAGTTGGGCGACAGCTACGGTAAGCAACATTGATTTGTTGGCAGGTGAACACATTTTGCGGGTTGCCTTTACCGGTGGAGATTTCAATTTAGGGGATATGTCTTTTGTGTATGAAACTGCACTGGGATACACGCCATTAGTTGCAGAAGCAGGTAGCAATGTCACGGTTGAAATTCCAGCAACGACAGCAGAGCTCAACGGAAGTCAAAGCAGTATTCCAAATCCTTCGGCTACCACCTATTTGTGGAAACAAGTTTACGGTCCTTCTGTGGTTGCTTTTGACAATGCCCAATCGCTAAACGCAAATATTTCAAACCTTGTTGAGGGTATTTATAAATTTGAATTGACCCTAACAGAGGGAACAAAAGGTTCTAAAGACCAGCTTTATGTCAATGTACAAAACGGTTCCAATTCATTGCCCAACGTATCCTTGACCAGTCCAAATAACGGACAGGTGTTTGTTTCGGGAGATAGCATTACGTTAACGGCAACGGCTTCTGATTTTGATGGAACCATAACCAAAGTCATCTTTTATGATGGTGCTACAGTGCTGGGGGAGGACAACACCCAGCCGTATGTCTATACTGTTAGCAACGCTGCTGTTGGCACCTATAACTATACCGCAAAAGCCATTGACAATAATGGAGGGGAGTCAGTATCCGCTGCTGTGTCCGTTACGGTTAACCAACGTTACTATTGTACGTTTAATTCGTCTGAATCAAGTCAAGGGCAGTTTTCTGTGGGGTATAATTTAACTTTTGAAACCATAGGTAACTCTGTGAAGATTACCGCAGAGCTACTTGACTCTGATAAAACAGGAGCACCAGCTTATTTATTTAAGGAATCCCCGTTTGGTGAAACCAGTATGGATGATCTTGGAAACAAGATGTTCTCCAAAACAGTGGGTGGTTTTACACAAGGGGAAACCATTAGTTACGCTGTGAAGTTTTCATTCACAGGCGGCGTTGGTGTTACAAAATATTTCCAATATGAAGTGGGCTCAAGTTGTGCGCTGAGCGTGAAGGATGTGTTTGATGTTGCTCAAGTTGTTTTATATCCAAACCCAACTGAAGACAGGTTTTTTATTGAAACCGAGGGGGATGTTTTTGTTGAAATCTATGATATTTTAGGAAATAAACTAAAAGCCAATAACGAAAAGTCACAAGACATATCGGCCTTTAGTGCGGGCATTTATTTTGTCAAGGTAAGTCAATTGGAAACGGATCATCAACAGCTAATTAAGGTTATGAAAAAATAATTAAACCTCAATCTGTGTTTAAATCTGAGATTAGACAGTTAATAAGAGACTGATTTAGTGAACTAGAAATTTGTATATTTGCGATTGCTAAAAAGAAAAATCTCTTCTATTGAATTACGGAAAGCACGTATTTTTTTCAACCAAAACACTTCACGTATTGTGGTGTTTGGTTTTTTGTTCCCAGTTAGCTGTGATTGCTTTTTCAGGCCTAGATTATACCGGAACTGAAAGCATTAGCATTACGAAAGAAAGTGAAGAGCCAAAACCTAAAGACGGAAAAGCTTTTACTGACTTGATTGAAGAGAGTAGCTTTTTAGTCACGGAACTTCCCGTGTTTACATTTTTCTTTTACAAAGCATCTTTAACACACTTCAAATTCCTCATCCATACGGAGTTTGTTACAGCTCTTGATTCCCCTCCCCCCGAGTACGTTTAGTTATTTCTTGCCCCCTTCCTTTTAACCTTAATTTTTTACAAATAACTAAATAATGAAAAAGACATTCTTTCATATTAAGGGCGATCTCTTCGGTGGTTTAA
>ERZ802830.5111-NODE-5111-length-10201-cov-6.25468_pt1 | contig 10201 bp, 10 predicted proteins | sample MGYA00345654_ERZ802830 | MGnify/ENA primary metagenome ERZ802830 (study PRJEB30503, sample SAMEA104212375) | marine metagenome | biome: Westerlies Biome; feature: [SRF] surface water layer (ENVO:00010504) within the epipelagic zone...; material: water...
CTACCTTCTGAATGTTTGCTACACGGATTCTCTTATTTTTAATTTGTTCAGAGGGAACACGTTTTAATTTTTTGAGTAACCTTAGATAATATTTGTATGCAGTGTAAACCCCAAATTTAGCAGCATTGGGTAGTTTGAAAATACCTGATAATCCTTTGTGAAAATCAGATTCAATTTCGGCTATAATTTTTTGTTTGGAGGCATCATCAAGCTGTCGCAAGTCAACTCCAGGGAAGTATGATCGTTCGAGTTGCTCAAAATCGTTTTTCAGATCACGAAGAAAATTGACCTTCTGAAATGCTGACCCAAGTGCCATTGCTGATGACTTTAATTCTTTAAATAATTTGTGATCTCCCTTGACAAACACACGAAGACACATCAACCCAACAACATCAGCTGAACCATAGATATAGCTTTTGTACTCTTCATCTGTTTCATATACTTTTTTTGAAAGATCCCAACGCATACTTTGCATAAACGCATCAATAAATTCTTTGTCAATTTCATAGCGATGAACAGTCTCTTGAAAAGCATTCAGCACTGGGTTTGTACTAATTTTATGATCTAGCGCATAGGACAAATCTTCTTCAAAACGATTGAGAAGCGTAAGCTTGTCATAGTCATGAAAACTGTCTACAATTTCATCTGCCAGCCTCACAAACCCATAGATATTATAGATATCCTGTCGTATTTCAGAGGAAAGCATCCGAGTTGCCAAGGAAAAAGAAGTGCTATACGATTCTGTGATTTCCTTGCTACATCGTTTTGATACAGTATCAAAAATAGATTTCACAAATAAAATTTAAATAAATTATGAATGCAAATTATAATTTTTTTATTGTAAATTCAAGTCTAAACAAAAGATTATAACTCTTTTATTAAATCTGCTGAAGATTCAAAAATCCGAATTTTTGGATTTTTATGGTTTGTCATGTGTTGCACTTGGTAGCCTGTAATCCATAATTCTGATCCCTCGCCAGCTAAAACTTCTTGCTCAAAATGATCTAAATACTCCTTAACATGATCGCTGTTTGGCTCAATGGTAAAGCAGGACACAAAGACCATTTTATCATATTTTTCTAGAAAATTTGACAAGCTGGTTGTAGGAACAGATTGCCCTAAAAAAATTGTTTTATATCCTCGATTGAGTATTTCATAGTTCAAATACAGCAACCCCAACTCATGAATCTCATTATCTGGGAGATACAATACATAGGTTTTGTCTGAATGGTTTGGTTGCGATTCTTGAAGTTTTTCGCAGAGTGAGTGAATTTTTTGTTTGATTAAGCTGGTGATAAAGTGTTCGTGCGAGGGACTAATCGAGTTTGTTTGCCATAGAACGCCAAGCTCAATCATAAGTGGTGTGAAAATAGACTGAAAGATTTGACCGAAACTCATTTTTTCCATCAGCTCGTCAAAGTTGTTGGTAAACAAACGTTGATCAAAATTGATCATCGAAAGCTTAAACAACCCAAGTGACCAGTCGTATGGACTTTTTTGGAGGGTTATGGAGTGCACCTTGTTTTTGATTTCATCTGCCTCCATTTTCGCAATTTTCGAAATTTTGAAACCATTTTTATATAGCATCGAAATATTGAGGAGTTTCTGCAGACTATCCAAATTGTAGAGACGTATGTTTGTCTCTGTTCGTTCGGGTTCAAAAAGATTGTATCTTTTTTCCCAAATTCTGATTGTGTGGGCTTTGATTCCGGATAAGTGCTCCAGATTTTTGATACTAAAACTAGTTTTAACCCGATCCATTTTGTTTAACTTTTAATTAACAAACATTAAACAAAAATAGGAAAAAAAATATAAATGAAAAATGGTGCGCACGAGAGGAATCGAACCTCCACGGGATTTAACTCCCACTAGGCCCTCAACCTAGCGCGTCTACCAGTTCCGCCACGTGCGCATTTGGAAGGAAGTGACTTGGCTGGGGTTCGAACCCAGGACCCTCTCCTTAAAAGGGAGATGCTCTACCAGCTGAGCTACCAGGTCAATTAACGTGACTTGGCTGGGGCTCGAACCCAGGACCCTCTCCTTAAAAGGGAGATGCTCTACCAACTGAGCTACCAAATCGGTTTTTTTACAATGGCTGCAAATATAAATTCAATTCTACGATTAATCAAAGTTTAAATTGGCTTAAATTTGCAAGCATACCATGAGTGATCGCATAAATAAAGATTTCGCAACCAATCATCACATTATTCTTCTTGGCTATATGGGCTGTGGGAAAAGCACTGTTGGGCTACTTTTGGCAGAACAGTTACAACTTCCTTTTGTGGATTTAGACGAATACTTGACCAATAAATATGGCGACTCTATCCCAAATCTTTTTTTGAAAAATGGTGAGATTGGGTTTAGAAAACTCGAAAAAATAGCTTTAGATGAGCTTCTTGTTAATCAAAAAACATCTGTTCTATCACTTGGTGGCGGTACACCTTGCTATGCTGATAATATGCAGTCTGTTATACAAGCAACTCCTCACACATTCTATCTTTCTCCATCTGTAAATATGCTTTGCAATCGCCTGTTTCCTGCGCGAACCAAGCGCCCAATGATTTCTCATTTGAGCACAAAAAAGGATTTATTGGAGTTTATTTCTAAGCACATTTTTGAGAGAAAACAATTTTATGAGCAAGCCAATCATCCCATTTATATTCACGACGAAAGCCCTGCGGAATTGGCAAGTCAAATCATTCAAAAATTAGGTTAAATAACCCTCGAAAGTATTTTTTTTACACACAACTTCTACGTGTTCGTGTAAGCTGGTGGATAACGAAATTCCTTTATAGTCTGCCTTGATCGGAAATTTTTTGTGATTTCGATTGATCAAAACAGCAACCTTGCACTGTGTGAGTGGCACTTCCAAAAAATGACGAACAGCATAGATCAGAGTCGAGCCTGTATTTAAGACGTCATCAACGATAATAACTGAGCAGTTTTTATAGACAGATTGATCAATGGACGTTTGTATTTCAGCATGAGGATTTTTCTTATCCACATGAATTTGACAATCAATGACTTCTAAATCTGATATAGAGCGCAAGATTTTTGCAATTGATTCAGCTACCTGATTGCCATTGGCCACAACCCCAGCGATGATAACTTTATCTTCTTTTGTATTGTCCTCATAAATTTGGTAAGCAATCCTACGAATACTAAGTTCTGCTTGATCGGACGTTAATATGCAGTCATTATACATACTCAAATATAATCATTCATCAGGATCAATCGTACCACTTTCTTTAAAATCCATCAGGTCTCTGCGATTTTTTTTACTTGGCCTTCCACCAGTCTCTAGCCTGTTGTTGGATTGATGCATGGCAATTTCAGCCCTTGCTTTTCGAACGTCCTCTGGCGTAATATCTTTTGCATATCTCTCGACTAGCTTGGCACCCACTCTAGATTTTGGAATGTCTAGAACTAGGATGGTAAACTCCATTTGATGTTTTCGAATCATTAGTTTTTCGGCACCAAAAACTTCTCTGGAAGGTTTCACAATTGCTTCGTCGATGCGTACATGTCCCTTCTTACAAGCGATGGATGCTTCGTTTCTCGATTTGTAAAATCGAATGGTCCATAGATATTTATCAATTCGCAAAAGAAATGTTAATTGTTGATTCTACTGACCAAAAATACAAGAAAATCGTATCTTGCAGCACTATTTTTTTAGATGAAAAATTACTATCCTTTTTTCCTTTTTGCATTGTCTTTGTTGTTTATACAATGTGATGAAACCAGAAATACATTTGTGACTCCTCTGCGTGATTATGAGGAACAGCGAACAGCTGACAATGATTCTATTGTTTCTTTTTTGCAAAGTCATTACTATAACTATGATGACTATGCCAATGCAGCATCGACTGAGTATGTAGAGTTTACAATTGACTTTTTGACAAATAACCCTGATAAAACCCCAATGATCGACCAAGTAGTTGAGCAGGAGATCAAAATCAAAGATGAAGATGGTAATTATATTTCCCACACCATTTACATCATACCAGATGTGAGGCAAGGTGTTGGGGATTCGCCCAGCTTTGCTGATGAGGCGTATGTAACATATAAGGGAATGTTTTTGGATGGTTATTCTTTTGACAGTAATGACCAACCGCTATGGTTCTCTGGGTTGAGTACTGTTCGTGGGTTTTACGAATTACTACCTCATATTGAACGAGGGACTTGGGAAGTTGACACTGAAACCGGATTGGTTTCATTCGATGGTTTTGGTACTGCAGTTGTGATCATGCCCTCTGCTTTGGGTTATTATGGCAGTTCATCAGCTCCGAGGCAGTACGCTCCTTTGATTTTTGCTGTCGAACTATATACATTTAAAACTGCAGATCACGATGGAGATTCTGTTCCAACTGTTGACGAGGATATTGATGGAAACCATCACTTTTCTGATGACGTTGACGACACTGATGGTGATGGGACACCCAATTACCTAGATACCGACGATGATGGAGATGGGATACTCACAATTGATGAGTATGATGTCGATAATGATGGCAATGCTGATGATAGCAATGGCGATGGTACGCCAGATTATCTAGATCCTAATTCTTAATTCCTTACTTTTTTCTTGCTAAAACACGATTTGCAGCACTGACAATGGCGTTGGCATTAAGGCCATACTTATCCATGAGTTGGGCAGGTGTGCCAGACTCACCAAAAGTATCTTGCGTTGCAACAAACTCCTGAGGGGTTGGGTGGTGCATTGCGAGTGTTCTAGAGATACTTTCACCAAGACCGCCCAAAAAATTATGTTCTTCACAGCTGACGACTGCACCTGTTTTTTTGGCGGACTCGATGACGAGTTTTTCGTCCAAAGGTTTGATGGTGTGTATGTCAATAATTTCGGCCGAAATCCCTTGCTCGTGCAAAGCTTTCGCAGCTTCCAACGCTTCCCAAACCAGGTGCCCTGTGGCAATAATACTCACATCTTTTCCTGGCGATAGCACAAGCCCTTCTCCCACAGTGAACGTTTGATTCTCATCTGTAAAATTGGGAACCTTAGGCCTTCCAAATCGTAGATATACAGGTCCCTTATAGTCGGCGATAGCAATGGTTGCTGCTTTGGTTTGATTGTAATCACAAGTGTTGATGACTGTCATGCCTGGCAGCATTTTCATCAAACCTATATCTTCAAGGATTTGATGGGTTGCTCCATCCTCACCCAAAGTCACCCCAGCATGAGAAGCACAAATCTTAACGTTTTTGTGCGAGTAGGCGATCGATTGTCGAATTTGATCATAGACACGTCCAGTTGAGAAATTGGCAAAGGTCCCTGTAAATGGAATTTTACCTCCAATGGTGAGCCCTGCTGCAATTCCCATCATATTGGCTTCGGCTATTCCAATTTGGAAAAATCTTTCGGGATGATTGTTCTGAAACGCATTCATTTTCAATGAGCCTGTTAAATCTGCACAAAGCGCAACAACATTTTCATTGGACTGGCCTAGTTCAGTCAACCCATAACCAAAGCCAGAGCGTGTATCAATTTTTTCTGTAAAAGTATATGTTTTCATGTGGTCAAATTCAGTAGTCACCTAGTGTTTCAGGATTTTGTGCAAGAGCTGTAGATAGCTGCTCATCGTTGGGTGCTTTTCCATGCCAAGCGTGTGTATGCATCATAAAGTCAACACCATTGCCCATTTCAGTATGCAACAATACACAAATAGGCTTTCCATTGTTTGTTTCTTTTTTGGCTTGATTCAAACCATCAATAATCGACGATATATCATTCCCATCTTTAATGGTAATCACTTTCCAACCGAACGCCTGAAACTTTTCTTGTAGATCGCCCATGTGGAGGACATCATCTGTACTGCCATCAATTTGTTTGCCATTGACATCAATGGTAGCAATCAGATTATCAACTCCCTTCGAACCTGCATATAAGATCGCTTCCCAATTTTGTCCTTCTTGAAGTTCACCATCGCCATGTAAACTGTATATCAAGCTATTGTCTTGGTTGAGTTTTTTTGCTGCCGCTGCACCTAGTGCTACTGACATTCCTTGTCCCAATGATCCAGATGCAATTCTCACACCTGGTAGTTTTTCGTGGGTAGTTGGATGCCCTTGCAAACGAGAATCCAACAGTCGAAAGGTTTGAAGTTCCTCAACTGGAAAAAATCCACTTCGTGCAAGAACGCTGTAGTACACTGGCGAAATGTGACCATTGGATAAAAAGAATAAATCCTCTCCAATACCATCCATTTCAAAATCAGTTTTATAATTCATGATTTCCTTGAATAAAACCACAAAAAATTCGGCACAGCCAAGTGACCCACCAGGGTGTCCAGAATTTACTTTGTGCACCATTCTAAGGATATCCCTCCTGACTTGTTGCACTGTATTTTCGAGTTGTTGTATTGTGTTCATGCAGTTAATAATATGAATCGTAAAAATATGGTAACAGAGGGGTATACAAAAGAGACTTAGTCATTATTTTACGTTAAAAATCAACATTTTGTTAAGAACAAAGATTTGCTCAGTTGCGATGATTATCTTTACAAGCTGTGAAATTTACTTGTCAACATACAGATACAGGGTCAATGGCACGTGCAGGCACCATTACAACAGATCATGGCCAAATTGAAACACCCATTTTTATGCCTGTTGGAACACAAGCCTCTGTCAAAGGTATTCATCAAAAAGATTTGAAACAGGAGATCAATCCAGACATTATTTTGGCAAATACCTATCATTTGTATTTAAGACCTTCTGTAGATATATTGGAGCAAGCTGGCGGTGTTCATAAATTTATGAATTGGGATCGAAACCTGCTAACCGATAGTGGAGGGTACCAAGTCTATTCCCTAGCTGCCAATAGAAAAATAGAAGAGGATGGTGTTCGGTTCAAGTCACATATAGATGGATCGTCTCATTTTTTTACCCCCGAAAAGGCAATCGACATCCAACGATCGATAGGGGCAGATATCATTATGGCGTTTGACGAATGTCCGCCATATCCCTGTGATTACAGCTATGCGAAAAACTCGATGGCACTCACACATCGTTGGCTTGATCGATGTATTCAACAGATGAATAACACTGATCCAAAGTATGGGCATAATCAATCATTATTTCCGATTGTGCAGGGGAGTACCTACAAAGATTTGCGAATGGAGTCAGCAAAATACATCGCTGATGTTGATGCACCTGGGAATGCCATTGGTGGTCTTTCTGTTGGAGAACCAGCAGAGCAGATGTATGCCATGGCAGATGAGGTTTGTTCGATTCTCCCCAAAGACAAACCTCGCTATCTGATGGGTGTTGGAACGCCGATTAATATTTTGGAAAATATATCCTTAGGTGTTGATATGTTTGACTGTGTGATGCCTACTCGAAATGGAAGAAACGGAATGCTTTTTACGTCTCATGGCACAATCAATATCAAAAATAAAAAATGGGAAAATGATCACTCACCAATCGACCCCGATGGCCCAACATTTGTGGATAGGGACTACTCCAAAGCATATTTACGTCATTTGTTTGCAGCCAATGAGTTTTTGGGCAGACAAATTGCAAGTATTCATAACTTAGGATTTTATTTGTGGTTGACTCGCGAGGCAAGAAAACACATTTTAAATGACGATTTTGCTGACTGGAAAAACAAAATGGTACGTCAAATGAATAACAGGTTATAATGCTGAACACTCGGATTTTAGATCGTTATATCATCTACAAATACATCGTCACATTTTTGACAATGTTATTTCTTTTTATCCCCATCAGTGTTTTGGTTGACCTGTCACAAAAGATTGATAATTTCAATCAGAAAGAAGTGCCAACACTAGATATTCTTTGGTATTACTACAACTTTGTTTGGCACTTTGGATTTATTCTATTTCCCATATTTTTATTTCTGTCTGTCATATGGTTTACTTCAAAGCTTTCTTCCAACTCTGAAGTGATCGCGATACTCGGCTCGGGGATTTCGTTTTACAGATACTTACGACCATTTTTGGTTGCTGCCTCAATCATCTCTATCGGCGCATTTGTAGCAGGGCAATTTATCGTACCAAACGCCAGTAAAAACATCAAAGAATTTGAGTTTGAATTTTTGAAATCATCAAAAAAAGATCGACAAACACAGCTGCTTTTCAAACAGATAGGAGATGGGGATTATATTTATTTAAGTCAGTTCAATCACACTCGTCAATTGGGGTATAACTTTAGCTATGAGAGTTTTGAAGGCAATGTGTTAATATCCAAAATATCTGCAAGAAATATCCGTTGGATTGAGGAAGATACCCTCTATCGTTTAACAGACTATTTCAAGAGATCTTTTGACCCAAGTGGTGCAGAAACCATCGAGTCAAAGCCTCGTTTGGATACAATTATGCCTTTCACTTTTGAAGATCTATCCCCTTTGGAGTACACAGCCCAAACACTCACCTTATTTGAACTCAACGATTTTATTGCCAAGGAAAAAGAAAGTGGTAGTCCTTTGATCAACAGCCACCTTCTTGTCCGAAACAAGCGATGGTCAATTATGATCGCTGCATTTATTCTTACAATTATTGGTGTTGCTGTTTCATCTTTCAAGAGACGTGGAGGGATTGGAATGAATTTAGCACTTGGCGTTGTTCTCGCATTCATCTATATCTTTTTCGATAAAATATTTGAGGTTATGGCCGAAAAATCCAACTACACAGCAGCACTTGCTGCATGGATTCCAAATGTAATTTTTGGGATTTTGTCCATTGTTATTTTAAGGTATGCCAAGCGATAAACTCAAAAGCACACTCCATTTTCATTTTATTGTTTTCATTTTTGGATTCACAGCAATATTGGGAAAACTCATCTCCATTGATGCAGTATCATTGGTGTGGTATCGCATGGTTTTGGCCACTGCTGTTGTAGCACTGTTTATGGCTGTTAGGCGTATATCTTTTGCACTATCTACAAAACAGTTGTACATTATGCTCATCTGTGGTGTTTTGATTGCCCTTCATTGGGTATTTTTCTTTCACGCTGTAAAAGTTTCCAATGTTTCAGTCACGCTATCTGTCATGTCGGGGGGGGCATTCGTCACTGCATTTGTTGAGCCCATTTTCTATAAGCGACCGTTTGTTTGGTATGAAATTGTACTTGGACTGATCGTCGTTGTTGCATTGGGTTTGATTATGCAAACAGAGTATCATTACATCGAAGGGAGGATGTATGCGTTTATTGCCATTTTGTTGTCTGTTGCATTTACACTCATCAATGGAAAGGCTATTCATAAGTCAGATGCAAGAGTGATGTCTGTTTATCAGCTCGGAGCTGGTGCAGTATGTATGAGCATTATCCTTTTGATGCAAGGTAAATTTACAGTTGAATTGTTTTCAATTTCCAAAACCGACATACTTTGGATATCGATATTGGTAATCGTTTGCACAGCATATGCCTTTGTGGTTTCCATCGCTGTGATGCGACACTTAACCCCATTTTCATTGATGTTAGCCATTAATATGGAGCCAGTATATGGGATTTTGTTCGGCATTCTGATTTTTGGATCGGATGAAAAAATGAGTTTTGCATTTTACATTGGCACCCTACTCATATTATTGTCTGTATTGACAAATGGATTTTTGAAATTAAAAAAGAAAATGAGTTCATCCACCAACTAAATCAAAACATTATATTTGTTGAATCATAATAAGATCCACTATGGAATATTTGGATTTTGAGCAACCCATACAAGAGCTTGAAGAACAACTCCAAAAATGTGCTGTAATAGGGGATGAGAGTGATGTTGATGTCACCACAACCTGTCAGCAAATTGAAGAAAAGCTTTTATCCACCAAAAAAGAAATCTATGGAAACCTAACGCCCTGGCAGCGTGTCCAACTATCAAGACACCCCCAGCGACCCTATACGATGGACTACATCCAGGCGCTTTCAGGTGAAACCTTTTTAGAACTTCATGGTGATCGCACTGTCAAGGACGATAAAGCGATGGTGGGTGGATTTGGAAAAATTGGTGATCAGAGTTTTTTATTTATTGGACAGCAAAAGGGATTTAACACAAAAACACGCCAGTACCGAAATTTTGGGATGGCCAATCCTGAAGGTTATCGCAAAGCCCTTCGACTTATGAAGTCTGCAGAAAAGTTTGGCATACCAGTTTTGTGCCTGGTTGACACGCCTGGTGCTTATCCTGGTCTTGAGGCAGAAGAGCGTGGTCAAGGAGAGGCGATTGCTCGAA
>ERZ802830.5113-NODE-5113-length-10196-cov-10.4213_pt1 | contig 10196 bp, 9 predicted proteins | sample MGYA00345654_ERZ802830 | MGnify/ENA primary metagenome ERZ802830 (study PRJEB30503, sample SAMEA104212375) | marine metagenome | biome: Westerlies Biome; feature: [SRF] surface water layer (ENVO:00010504) within the epipelagic zone...; material: water...
TAGGCGATTCTTACGTGTGTTTTCGTTCGCCGGCATTGTGACTTTCCTAGATATTGGGCCAACAATAGAGTGGTTTAACACCATAGAGCAATTCGCTTTTTTTCGGCAGTCTATAGGTGTGCGCTATGGTTCCGGTTGTGAGGTCCGCAGTGGGCAAACCGATGTCTAGCTCATGATGCCCAGACCCAAAACACCTGAAAATGTCAATGACACGCAGATCCAATGGGCGCGTGTCATTGGCTCATTCAGAAACGCCCAAGCCAGAATAACCGTTATCATGCCAAAAATTGACGAAGTGACAGAGGCATATTCACTGTGTGGCCATAACCCGGCAAGGCTTACGCAGCCAAGCGCCAGTGTGTCCAACCCGCCCATACCAATTAACAGCGGCAACTGTGCTCTGGCGGGTGTAACCTTTTGATGCCCCAGAAAAGCCATGATGAGAACGGCGCTAAAGGCGACGGTTCTGGTGATCAGCATGCTCAAGGCTTCGTCACCTGTGGCCACAGCGGCTTGGCCAAAACCAAAGGTTGCGGCGAATGCGGCTGCTGCTATCGTCGCCCAGATTATGGCTTTGTTTTGGTCTAAGCCTTTTTGACCATTATCTGACAGGATGGCGACCCCGGATACGCCGGTCAGGATGCTGAGCACTGCGACTGATTGTGCCAGCGACAAAGGCACGCCTGCAGCCGTGCTCCAGCCAACCGACAGGATTGGATAGGCACCAATAATCGGTGCGACCAGACGGACTGGTCCGATGCTAAAGGCAATATAAAGTGCAACGGCGGCGACAGCAAAGCTGAGCCCAGAGGCGATGCTGAGCTTATAATACAGCGCGGTCATCCCCATCGGATGGCTGAACATCAGGGCAACGCCAGTCAAGACGATAATGCCACTGGCCAAAACCGTTAGTAGGCTGGCAAAAATCCCAGAGGATTGGCTGACGCTGCGGACACAAAAATCATGCAAACCCCAAGCAAAGGCTGCGCAAATCCCAAGACATAAAGCAATCATCGTACTGGCAATGGCCCCTGTATTGTGTTGCCATAAGGCGCACACCACCGCTCATGGTCGGTCGCGCAAGGCTATGATTTTTAGAGGCTTCTTACCAGTTAAAAGAGCGCCCTAGGTTGTCAGGCGCTCTTGGGTAGATCTTTTAGTGCCGGAAGGCAGAGGCCGCTTGCAGGAGCTGTGTTAAATATCCAGCGTGTTGTCTTTTTCCCAGCGCGAGAAATGCGACACAAAAGAATCCCATTCTTGATGTTTCATCTTGAGATACGCATCTGAAAATTCCTTCCCCATAGCGTCTTTCAGACCCTTGTCTTTGTCGTATTCCCGCAGACCATCCAGCATATTGAGCGGGAGTTTTGGGGCGCCGCGTACCTTATGGCCCTCGGCATACATGTCGATATCCCATCGTTTGCCAGGGTCGGCTTGGGTTTGTACCCCGTCTAGACCGGCGGCGATGATCACCGCTTGCAACAAATAGGGGTTTACCGCGCCGTCTGGCAGACGTAATTCAAACCGGCCCGGGCCGGGCACGCGGACCATATGTGTACGGTTATTGCCGGTCCAGGTGACCGTATTGGGTGCCCATGTGGCTCCGGACATGGTGCGTGGCGCGTTGATGCGTTTATAGCTGTTGACCGTGGGGTTGGTAATCGCGGCCAGTGCACTGGCGTGTTTCATAATGCCACCAAGGAAATATTTTCCCTTTTCAGACAGTCCCAACTCGCCGGTTGGCCCTTCACCTTTGTCAGTGGCAAAGACATTAACTTTAGACGCAGCGCCGGGTGCATCCCAGACCGAAATATGCGCATGGCAACCATTGCCGGTTAACCCTTCGATTGGTTTGGGCATGAAAGTGGCACGCAGCCCGTGTTTTTCGGCGACTGATTTGGTCATAAATTTGAAAAAACTATGGCGATCGGCGGTGACCAGCGTATCGGCAAAGTCCCAGTTCATTTCAAACTGGCCGTTGGCATCCTCATGGTCATTCTGGTAAGGGCCCCAGCCCATTTCCAGCATATAGTCACAGATCTCGCGGATCACTTCATAGCGCCGCATTACCGCTTGCTGATCATAGCAAGGCTTGGCGGCAGTATCGAAGGGATCGGAGATTTGGTCGCCTTCGGGGGTGAGCAAAAAGAACTCGGCCTCGATACCGGTTTTGACATGCATGCCCTCAGCGGCGGCCTCATCAACCAAGCGGCGCAACACATTGCGCGGGGCTTGGGCGACATCCTGGCCTTCCATGACACAATTTCCCGCCACCCAGGCCACTTCTGGTTTCCATGGCAGTTGAATCACCGACGCCGGATCTGGTACCGCCAGCATATCGGGGTGTGCGGGGGTCATATCGAGCCAGGTAGCGAAGCCGGCAAAACCGGCACCGTCTTCCTGCATATCCGCAATCGCTTGCGCCGGAACCAGTTTGGCCCGTTGCCCACCAAAGAGGTCGGTAAATGAAATCATAAAATATTTGACGCCGTTTTCTGCTGCGAATGCAGCGAGATCAATTGTCATAGTTTGTATACCTTTCCCAAGTTTCTATGGTGAATATCCAATCACTAAAGGCCCGGATTGTCATGTTTCTTAGTACCCTTTCCCTGGATACCAATTTGTGCCAGCAAGTGGAATACCAGTCATTGCTGCGGCCTCGAGCGTCAATGCGCAGAGATCTTCCGGCTCAAGATTATGCAGGTGGTTCTTACCACAAGCGCGGGCAATGGTCTGTGCCTCAAGGGTCAGAACCTTGAGATAGTTTTTCAAACGCCGCCCACCTTCGATGGGATCGAACCGCGCCATTAACTCTGGATCTTGTGTGGTGATACCCGCTGGATCAAGCCCCTCGTGCCAGTCGTCGTAGGCGCCGCTTGTTGTGCCCAGCTTTTGGTATTCCGTTTCCCATTTCGGATCGTTATCTCCCAGCGCAATCAATGCGGCGGATCCAATGGCCACCGCGTCTGCTCCCATAGCCATTGCCTTGGCCACATCGGCACCGGTGCGAATACCGCCTGATACAATTAGCTGGACTTCGCGGTGTACGCCCAGATCCTGCAGGGCCTGCACTGCAGGGCGGATGCAAGCGATGGTCGGCAGGCCAACGTTTTCGATAAACACGTCTTGGGTTGCAGCCGTACCACCTTGCATGCCGTCCAGCACAACCACATCTGCGCCGGCTTTGACCGCGAGCGTGGTGTCAAAATAGGGGCGTGTACCACCGATTTTCAGATAGATAGGTATTTTCCAGCCGGTGATTTCTCGCAGTTCGAGAATTTTAATTTCAAGATCGTCCGGGCCGGTCCAATCGGGATGACGACAGGCGGACCGCTGATCGATACCCTTGGGCAAGTTCCGCATTTCTGCCACCCGGTCACTGATTTTCTGGCCTAGCAGCATGCCGCCACCACCGGGTTTTGCGCCCTGACCAACCACGATCTCAATCGCGTCGGCTTTGCGAAGGTCATCGGGGTTCATACCATAGCGCGAGGGCAGATATTGATAGACCAGTTTTGATGAATGCCCGCGCTCTTCGGGTGTCATGCCGCCATCGCCGGTCGTTGTTGAGGTGCCAGCTGCTGATGCACCGCGGCCCAGCGCTTCTTTGGCGGGTCCCGACAGGGCGCCAAAGCTCATTCCAGCGATGGTTACAGGAATATCCAACTCGATTGGGTTGGCAGCAAAGCGGGTGCCCAATTTGACACCGGTCTCACATTTTTCGCGGTAGCCTTCGAGCGGGTAGCGCGAGATTGAGGCACCAAGAAACAGTAGATCATCGAAATGGGGGACCTTGCGTTTTGCGCCACCGCCCCGAATGTCATAAATACCGGTGGCCGCGGCGCGGCGAATCTCGGCATTGATGGGGTTGCTGAAAGTTGCGGATTGGATCGGTTCGGTGCGCGGGATGTCGGCGCTTTTTTCGTCTTTCATGGTCATCGTCCTTAATATGCGCCGGCGTTATCGACGTCAAAATTATACAGCTGGCGAGCCGAGCCATAGCGTGTAAACTCTTCCGGTTTTGCATCTGACTCGGCCTGTGCCAGCAGCGCTTTCAGATGGGCAAGATGTTCTGGACGCATCTCTTTTTTGATACAATCTGCCCCGAGGCTTTTGACAGAACCGCGCACAAACAACTGCGCTTCATACAGGCTGTCGCCCAATGCATCGCCGGCATCGCCGCAGACCACCAGAGTACCGGATTGGGCCATGAAAGCAGACATATGCCCAATATTGCCATGCACCACGATATCGATGCCCTTCATTGATATGCCGCAGCGGGAAGAAGCATTACCCTTGATCACCAACAGGCCGCCATGGCCTGTTGCTCCGGCGTATTGGCTGGCATCGCCGTCTATAATTACCGTGCCTGACATCATATTTTCAGCCACGCCCGGTCCAACTGAACCTTTAACGTTGACCTTGGCCTGCTGGTTCATGCCAGCGCAATAATAGCCCGTCGAGCCATTGACGGTGACCTCAATCGGCGCATCCAGTCCCACCGCGATCGCATGGCTACCGCGAGGGTTGATGATATTCCAAGCGGTCTGGTTGGTATCAGTTTTTTGCGCATGAAGTGTGGCGTTCAATGTACGCAGATCGTTCTGTTCGAGGTCGAATGTTTGCATGTCAGTGATTCCAGAAATAAACAGTTGCGGGCTCGGGTTCCCAAACGCGGGCCTGATCGATACCGGGCAAATTGACCAAGGCCCGGTATTCCGAACCAAATGCCACATATTGATCGGTTTCTGCCATGACGGCTGGTTTACAGGCAATTGGGTCGCGCACAACGCCAAACCCGTCTTTAGTTCCAACTACAAAGGTAAAAAACCCATCAAGATCTTCAAGGCTGCTGTCCAGTGCTTCGCCCAATGTGCTGCCTTGCTGCATCTTCCACGTCAGATAAGCCGCTCCAACCTCGGTATCGTTTTCGGTCTCGATATGAATGCCTTCGCGGCGCAGCTTGCGGCGCAGGCTGTTGTGGTTAGACAGTGATCCGTTGTGGACCAGACATTGATCAGGTCCGGTTGAGAACGGGTGCGCACCCATCGTGGTGACAGCAGATTCTGTGGCCATTCGGGTGTGGCCGATGCCGTGTGTGCCGGACATTTCGCTAACGTCAAACCGTGCAGCGACTTCGCTGGGCAGCCCGACCTCTTTATAAATCTCGATTGTGTCGCCTGCACTCATCACCCGCAGTTCGGGGCGCAGTTCGCGCAATGCGGTGCGGGCGGCATCGATGCTGTTGCTGGGTATGTTCAGGACCGCATGGGTGTCTTTGCGATTGAGGCTGACATCCGCGCCGATGACGGCACCAAGATCTGTGGCCAATGTGGCAAAATCTTCGGCCCCATTGTCAGATTGAACGGTCAGTTTTTTCTGTGTGTTGTGCTCGTTACCATAGATCGCAATACCCGCACTGTCCGGGCCTCTATCTGTCATTGTCACAAGCATTTCAGTTAGCATTTCACCGAGATGTGGCTCTAGTGTTTTATCTTTCAAGAATAATCCGACGATTCCGCACATTCAAAATAATCCTTATCTTAAGTATGTGGCGATTGTCGTACCCTAGATTCGACGAAACCGCAACTGCCAAGAAATTTATTTTCATTTAAGGCAAATCAAACTACTGGACAAATGAACGGGCGGCAAATTGCTTTGCCGCCCGTTTACGCATCGGTAATTCAGGTCTTTAATAACGTTCGATAGCCTGCGTTGCCTCTGGGCCTTTATAGCTGTTCACCGCGTCTTCTAGTTCTTTGCTTTCAGCCAGAAACTGCATGCGATGCCAGCCAAGCCAGAAAAGCACGCCAAGGACAGTCATCACCAGTTCCCAGCCTTGAAATGGGTACACTGCCCCGACCGTTCCAAGATCAACCGCCCAACTTTCATATCCAATCGTCGACATAGTTTCGTCTCCTTATTTTTCTGCCACTGCGGCTTTTTCGGCATTGATGACGTCGCTTTGCGCGGCCTCAAAAGCCCTGTTTTCGGAAAAGTCTAACCCTTGCAGTTCAACTTCTCTCGGGATGCGCAACACGCCAGCGGCCTGCTGGATCTTGGCCAGACCCCACCCTGGTAGAAACCCAAGCAAGCCAAACATAATCACGGCCCCAATCAATTGACCCAGTGGATTGACCGCAGCATAGCCTTCATAAGGGGACGATGGTGCTCCCCAAAGAACAAACCCAGCGATAATCAAGCCCACGACGCCCGAATAACCGTGCACGGCGACGGCACCAACGGCATCGTCGATTTTGAACTTGCGCTCGACCCAAAAATGCAGCCGGTAAACAATCACCACACCGATTGCGGCGACCAACATGGCCTGAATAGGGTGGTACAGGTCATTGCCCGCAGAGGCGGTAATGATGCCAGCCAACCCGCCTGAGAATGTCCAGAATGGATCCCCTTTGGAGACGATATAGGCCGCCATTAACCCACCTGACAATGACATCAGGAAGTTAAAGGTGATTGCCGATAACGTGGTGGGTGCCAGATAGATGTTGGTGGCAGTCCAAGTGGTTCCTGTGATTTGGCCGTCAATCACTTCTGGTGAAATAATCGGAACGTTGCAAGCGGCATAGAACCCCCAAAAACCGGTATAGATCAAAAAGATCCCAATGGTCAGCAGCCACGGATTGTGCGGTGGGATATCGCGCGGGGTGCCATCTGCGGCAAATTTGCCGATACGCGGTCCGAGAACCAACAGCAGACCCAGCGCATAACCGCCGGCAATGGCATGGATCACGCCTGACGCATAGGCATCGTGATAGCCCAACACTTTGACCATCCAGCCATCCCAGTGCCAGCCCCAAGCGGCATCAATGATCCACCAGACCGATCCGATCATAACCGCATGCAGCCAAAGGGCGCTTGATCTTATACGCTCTATAACAGAGCCCGAAACAATTGAGGCCGCTGTCCATGAAAATAATAGAAATGCTGCCCAAAAAACGCCGGTGAGCCGGTCTTCAAGGTTGGTGCCCATATTCTCTGACCACGGAGTATAAGGCGTGCCGGCTGCAAAATCGATGCCGCCCATTCCGGGAAAGGCGCTGGGAAAAGTCCAGTAAATCCACCAGCCAAAGAAAAAGAAAGTTACCGTGACCAAAGGAATGATCATGATATTTTTAATGAGAGTATGAAGATGATTACGACGACGGCTGGCGCCGACCTCATACATACAGAACCCTACGTGAATTAGGAACATAAAGACCACTGTCACCCAGTAATAAAACTCTGTGAAAATCGTAGTCAACGCGTTTAAATTTCCATCCAAATCCCAGTCTCCCTGTGAAAAATTTTAAATTAGTATCAGACTTTAAATATACTGAAATAATATTATTTTTTACTATCGTATATATTTACGTATACTTACGATTGCGACTTACATGTCAACTGTGTTCTCATTTTCTGAGGCATTTTCGCGATATTTTTCTGGCTGTTGGTCGGGGTGTTCAAAGCTTTTGCCCACCACACTGGTCTGAAAAACCTTGTTGCATAATCAGTTACCCACACGCCGATTTTTTGTAGAAAACCATTTCAAAACATCTCTATCGACACCTCATAATTATTTGGAATGCCCTCTTGAGTTGTATAGTATATTGAAATTCCCCTCAGATAACCCGTCCCTTATCAGCTTTGAAAATCTGTGACTGATTCGGTTTCTAACGCTGTGCCCAGTGATTAGAAGAAACGCCTTTTAAAGAAATTATTATTAATGAAAAAACCCGTGAATTAAAGATGCGCAAGCTCTAAGATTAATCGCTCTGAGTAAAAATAATATCCCTATATCGTTGAGTTATCAAAAAAATAAACTGTTCATGCAATAGAACATAAAGAAACATTTTTTACACAAAATAAATTTTTCTGGAATTAAACCAGTCGGAGTGGTAATAAATAGTCATACTACAGTGACTTAATACAATAATAGGTAAGAATATTTTTGAGTTAGGTATGTCCTTATAAACCTGCAGGGAGAAAAACTGTGGAAGAACAAATAGTGGAACTGGCAGCCAAGCTGGCAGTGGTCGAGTCAAAAGCAAACGTGACCAATTCAATGTTTGCCGAAGCCTTTTATTATGTGACAATTCCCTTGATGATCCTTATTCATGCTGGCTTTTTAGCCTATGAAATGGGCGCGTCGCGGACCAAAAATGTGTTGACATCCGGGGTCAAAAATATCCTCGCCTTTGCCTTTGTTATCCCGACTTTCTATTTCTTTGGGTGGTGGGTCTATTGGGGCTTCCCCACGGGTCTTACCTTTTCGGAAGGCCCGGCTGGTATCTCCGGCGCTGCCTACGCCAATGCCATTGCTTGGGGTTGGGGCGAGAGCGCCCAGTACATGGGACCAAATATTGTTGACCAAGCGTCTGGTGTTTTCTTTGGGGCTTTTGCCCTGTTTGCCGCAACAACGGCATCAATTATGTCCGGTGCAGTGATCGAGCGTATTCAAACGGTCGGATTTGTCATTCTGGCGGTCATTCTGGGATCGTTCGCCTGGGTTGTCGCAGCTGCCTGGGGTTGGCATGCGGATGGCTGGCTGGTCACCAAGTTTGGAGTGCATGATTTTGGGGCGGCTGGCCTTGTGCATGCGGTCGCTGGATTCTTTGCGCTGGGCGTTTTGATTGTGCTGGGTCCACGGATTGGCAAATTCAACGCGGATGGTACTGCAAACCACATTGCCGGGCACAACATGCCGTTGACTGTTACTGGTCTTATGCTGATCATCGTCGGCTTCTGGGGCTTTTTAATGGCCTGCGTTATTGTCCCCGGTGAAGCATGGTCTTGGTTCGGTGATAAACCGTCGACGATTTACGGCACACCAATCACATTGTCTGCCCTATCCTTTAATATCCTTATGGCGATCGCCGGAGGAATCATCGGCGCTTGGATCTGGACAAAAGATCCCTTCTGGATGATGTCGGGTGCGCTTGCGGGCATTATTTCATGTGCTTCTGGTCTGGATATCTATTTTCCAGCGCTGGCGTTTATTGTCGCGTTCAGTGCGGGTCTTATTTTAAGGCCTTGCGCCAACTGGCTAGAGCGGCGCGGTATCGATGATGCGGTTGGTGCGGTCACGGTACACGGAACGATTGGTCTTTACGGTGTTATCATGCTTGGTGTCTTTGCGTCGGGTTTCCCAGCGCTGCAAGGGGCTGCGGGCGAGGCTCCAACCATCAGCTTTTCAGGCCAGATTGTTGGGGCTGTTGTGTTTGGTTTGCTGGGCTTAGTCCCGGGCTATATCAGCGCCGTAATTCTCAACCAATTGGGCATGTTGCGCACACCTGAAGCAGCCGAAATTCTGGGCTTGGATCCGACCAAAGTTCCAGCACAAGGCTATCCCGAGGGGATTCCCGCTTCACTTCAGCCTGCTGAATAATCGAAAAAACAAAAAGGAGATAAACTATGGGTTTTCCCTATGAAAGTGCAAGTTGGGATGTTGTCGACGGCGCAATGTTTGTGGGTGCGGGCAGCTTTGCACCCGGTTTTTATACTTTTGTTGCTGCTGTGATCTGCATTGTCGTCCTTTGGAAAGGTAATCAATCAGAGCATGATCGCTACGCCAAAGTTGAGAAATGAGCCATCAATAATTCTAAAGGGCCGCTGTTTCAGCGGCCTTTTTTATTTGAACATGGCTGTGCTGAACAACAGATAATACCAGCTGGAAGCTTGCCCCGACAAACCCATCCTTGCCTAGCCGACTTGAGGATAGGAAATCACTGACAGGTAGCGCGCGGGTAATTTGACCAAGACTTCTGGGCCATGAGCCGCATCCGCATCAAAAAACAGCGTATCGCCGGGCTTAAGAGCATAGACCTGATTGCCATGGCGGTAATCTATCTCGCCTTCCAACATATAGAGCATTTCGATTCCATCATGTTGGAACATAGGAAACACATCAGACTCGCCGCTGAGTGTGATCAAATACGGCTCGACTATCACACCGCTGGCGTTTGAGCCAACGTGACCCAAAAGATTATACTGATGCCCCGCTCGGGTGCCAGCGCGTTCAATTTCGACGCCTTCGCCAGACTTTGTATGAACCGCCGCACGCGGTTCCTCAAAGCGGCGGAAAAAACTGGTTACCGGAACGCTCAGCGCCCGTGACAGGCTTTGCAATGTTGTCAATGACGGCGACGTATGCCCGTTTTCGATCTTAGATAACATGCCGATTGACAGGCCGGTCATTT
>ERZ802830.5115-NODE-5115-length-10196-cov-5.70309_pt1 | contig 10196 bp, 4 predicted proteins | sample MGYA00345654_ERZ802830 | MGnify/ENA primary metagenome ERZ802830 (study PRJEB30503, sample SAMEA104212375) | marine metagenome | biome: Westerlies Biome; feature: [SRF] surface water layer (ENVO:00010504) within the epipelagic zone...; material: water...
CTTTTAAACGATATCCATTTAAAGATTCGATAACAAGGGCAGGGTCATTGCCCTCCAAAAGGGTATTGTACATTCCTGCTGCTTGCGTCATATTGCGAGGAACGAGCACAAACATACCCCGAAGATTATGCACAAGACTTCCCATCGGAGAGCCTGAATGCCAAATCCCCTCGAGTCTGTGTCCTCGCGTTCGAACAATCAGTGGGCATACTTGTTTTCCGTTGGTGCGATAATGCAAAGTCGCCAAGTCATCACTCATGATTTGAAGTGCATATAACACATAATCCAAATACTGAATCTCAGCAATCGGACGAAGTCCACGCAGTGCCATTCCGATTCCTTCCCCAACAATCGTTGCTTCACGAATGCCACGGTCTGCGACTCGTTCAGCACCAAACAGTGACTGTAAACCCTCTAAACCCTGATTTACATCACCAATCTTGCCTGAGTCCTCTCCAAATACAAGTAAATTGTCATGCTTTTCAAACAATGCTTTAAAATTATCTCGAAGTATGATTCTGCCATCGACTTTTGGTGCCTCATCATCATAAGACACCTCAACTTTATTCACTTCTAGGGAAGATGTTTTGGTTTCGTTGTACAAAGAACCACTGAATTTTGGCTGTGTTTCTTCAAAATAATTGGCAATCCATGATTGCAATTTCTCAGTTTGAGAGTGGGGGTGTTTTCGCAATACTCGTAATGATTTACGTGCAAATGATGCGATTTTTTTGCGATTGATCGATTTGTCTTTCAACAGTCTTTGTCCTTCTTTGATGAGACCTTCATCAGCTGCATCAGAAAGACAGTTGGTAAGCTGTTTTGCTTCGTTTCGAATTGGTTCTAAACTGGCTTCCCACGCATTTTCTTTTGCTTTTTTTGCTTCTTGTTTGCTTGATGTTTCAATTGCCTCAAGCTCAGCTTCGGTAGCGATATTATTGTCAATTATCCAAGACCTAAATTTGAGATTACAATCGTTTTCTTTTTCCCACTTCAGACGATTATCAGATTTGTATCTTTCATGAGAACCAGAGGTGGAATGACCTTGTGGTTGTGTGAGTTCTGTTACATGAATCAGGACAGGAACGTGATTTGTTCTTGCGATTTCTCCTGATTTTTGGAAAGTGTGTATTAGGTTTGGATAGTCCCATCCTTTGACTGAAAAAATTTCAAATCCATCTTTTGATTTGTTTCGCTTAAATCCTGCAAGGGCTTCTGAAATACTCTCTTTAACTGTCTGAAAACTATTGTCAACCGAAATGCCATACTCATCATCCCAAACACTGATAACCATTGGTATTTGATGAACGCCAGCAGCGTTAAAAGATTCGAAAAACAAACCTTCGCTTGTACTTGCATTTCCTATAGTGCCCCATGCTACTTCATTCCCATTGATTGAAAATTTGGGGTTGTCAAAGGATTTTTCAGACCTGTATAATTTTGATGCCATCGCAAGACCCACTAGACGAGGCATTTGTGAAGCTGTACACGACACATCAGAACTTGAATTGTATCGATCGGTTTGTGTGAGCCATGACCCATTTTCGTCAATTAAGTCTGTATTGTAGTGTCCACCCATCTGTCGTCCAGAGGACATAGGTTCATGATTTGGATCTGTATGCGCATATAAACCAGCAAAAATCTGTTGAGGTGTAAGGCAGTCAATCGCCATCATAAAGGTTTGATCACGATAATAACCAGATCGAAAATCCCCTTTTTGAAATGCCTTTGCCATTGCAATTTGAGGAAGCTCTTTTCCATCGCCAAAAATGCCAAACTTGGCTTTGCCAGTGAGGACCTCCTTACGACCCAAGAGGCTAACAGCTCTGCTCAGGCAAACAATCTCATAGTCTTTTAGAATTTCTTTCTTAAAAGATGCAAAGGAAATTTCTGATGTGAGTTCGTTTATCATTTGGTAATGGCGCACAAATTTACAAATTTGTATGGCAAAAGGAAGTGACAACTTGTCATTAAAACCAACTCCTGGTAAATAAAGAGATGATATCAGATGCTTCTAAAGAGAGTGAGAAGCGAATTTTATTTGCATACGAAGCATCATTGACTTCCCAACCCAAATTCGAATATACTGGGAAATACAATGCGAGATAGTCCTGCAACAGGTTGAGACTAAATCCAGCATCATAAATAAAATCAAATTTTTCCCCTTTGTTTTTAATCCATCCAACATCACTATACAACTCAAAACTACGCCAAACGGTTGTGCTAAGATTGGAAGACAGAACCCATTGATTGGCAGTCTGAACAGGGATAAAAGATTTAAATCCTGCATCTGCAAGCACATATTGCTGACTGTAGATGCCAGTTCTTTCAGAGCGACCTAAAAAGTTAAAGCTAAAGGAATAATCGTTGACCCTTGAAACACCAAAATCAAAGTTTCCACTGTTGTTGGAGTCAGCGAGAAAACCTAAAAATAACCTGTAGGTGTATTGTCTTGCCTCTGTGTAGTATTTTCGATTTCGATAGGATGCAGCGACCTTCTGAAACGATTCGCCAACTTGAAGATTTACACCAAATACTTTGGATACTGCGCTATTGCTGTTGGCAAGGGCATAAGAAAGCGAGCCAACATAAAAATCATCGTAGTTGTTTTGAATACTATTTTCCCGAAATAACGAAATCAATTGTAGGCCAATAGTAGAACGTTTATTGCTCGACAAGCCTTCAGGTTTGAAAGTAGCAAAGATTTCGGGGGATATGCGATAGTATCGATTGCTTTCATCAAAATGGAAAGACTTCAACCCAAATCGATAAGTGATGCCAGACAGTTTTCTGTCTTGAAAATAGGAGCGATGCGAAACCGAAAACGAACCTGCTAAGTTCTTTTTGTTTGTTGCGTAAAGAGGAGATACAAAGAATGAAGAGGGCTGATTTAAAACAAGACCATTGTGAAAAACCATTCCCAATAGTAAACCATCATAAGCATTGTAAGTAAAATTGGGTGTAAAATAGGTGGATTTATACGCAGGTGAGGGGATATCTTCATACAGTCGAAAACGCTTCTGCCTTTTTTTGAATGTTTTACCCAAAAGAAGACTGTTATTGTTTGTATTTGTCTCTAAAACAAATTGATTTGGATTGACAACAATTTTATCAACTTCCTTTGTGTTTAAAAGAAAATCTTCTGTTTCTTTTCCTCCTGTAAGCCAAACAGAAGAAACCAATTTATCATCTTGATAACTGCCAAGGTTGACTGGATTTTGTGCTTTGGTGCGATTGATCAATTCAACTAGAACACTATCATTTGACTTGCTTTTTTGACGAATCGAATAATCTGTCAATGCTGTTTCTGTGGCATAATCTTCATAAAACCACTTCGCTTTGTCGCTGAAAAATAACTCAAAATGATCTTGAATCGTCATTGGGTTTTTAAGGTTTTTGACAGTGAAAACATTAAAAATAAAGTCATCGATATTCGCTTTGCCTTGTGTTTTTTCTAAGATTTTGAGTCCCATGGCTGTACGCGATCGATGTGCGATTTTCCTGTTGTATTTCGTGAGATTCTGAACAGGAGTGTTGAGCGGCTGTGTTAAGTTTTTGCGATAGACAAGTGCTGCTTGTAAATTGGTTTTAAATGTAAAAGGTGCTTTGGCAAAATCATAGGCTGATATCAATGGCAATTGCGACAGGTTTCCAATCAATGATAATGTGGGAAAATGCTCTTCGATATATCGCATAAAAAGATAATGAGATAGCCCATCTGCAATCCACTTGTTTTGACGAAAATTTCCTGGAAATTTTGATTGAACGAGCTTTCGTAAAAGGGTCTGTATAGATTTTAGCTCAAACTGCTCATGCTTGGGAATTGGCTTGAGGGTATTCAACAGCACATCAAACCCCACGATTGGTTGTTGCTCATAAAACGCTGAATCAACCAAAAAATATTGATCGGTAATATTTCCAAAATATCTTTCCAAATACGCTTGAAAACGACGCATGATCTGTTGATCATATTCTTCATTTTCAAAATCATTAGCCATGTCAGTTCTGATCTTAAAACCAGATGAAGCAATCAGTCTAAAATCATGTTCTTTCTTCAAATAAAAATTGAAGTTGTGTTTCAATGCAGCACTCATGCGCCAGCACCCCTCTTGACCAACCACTTTAGCAGATGGGATGATGGTATAGTTTTCAGGGAAACAAATCGAAAATGTGCTTGTTGAATGCGATGCACTCATGTCGTGAAACCCATAGTTCGAATCGAGATACCATTGCCCATCTATACTTTGATTAGCAAACTGCAAAAAACCATTTTTGAAACTTATGTTTCGCTTTGCATCAATCCCATATCCAGTGAAAGCAGAAGAGGGTAATTGTAGAGTGTATGAGATAAAAATATCCTGTGATACTCCAGGCAATAGGGGTTGAATCAGATCGATGACGATTATATCTATTTTATTCTCCAGTCGATGCCATTGGAGGGATTTTTGATCAGCGAGAATTTGATGTATGCTTGTTTTTCCCTTCTCATCAGACCTTGATCTTTCGAACTTAAAATTAAATTCTTCTGAAAGTTTTTTGGACAAAGGAGTTGAGGTGTCATTGTAGGCATGATTCCAATCATATAAGTAAAGACTGTCTAAGGCCTTATTGGTGTGATTGGTAAACGTTACTATTTGGCTGACTTCAACAACGCCTTTTTCGGGGTCTATTGTAGCATTGATTTCATTTGACTGTTGTGACAAACCAACAGCTACAAACAACAGTGCAATTCCTGTAAAGAGTTTTTTCAAGTTTAAAAATTTGGGCCAGTGTCAGTATCAGAATAATGTTTTTTGAGAATATCAACCACTTCATCAGCAGTGTCAACACAACTAAAGATGTCGAAATCACTCTCACCAATCGTTTTATTTTTTTCTAAAAGTGTTTGCTTCAACCAATCGATAAGCCCACTCCAAAATGATGTTCCAACAAGTATAATTGGTATTTTTTTGATTTTGGAGGTTTGGATCAGTGTGATTGCTTCCATCAGTTCATCGAGGGTGCCAAAACCACCTGGCAAGACAACAAATGCCTGCGCATATTTTACAAACATCACTTTGCGAACAAAGAAATAATCGAAATTGATCAATCGATCATTGTCGATATAATTCTTGTGTTTTTCCTCAAAAGGCAGATCAATTGTTAGCCCTACAGAAGCACCTCCTGCTTCTTGCGCACCTTTGTTTGCAGCTTCCATAATCCCTGGTCCTCCTCCTGTAATGACACCAAAACCAAGCTTGACTATGCGTTGCGCAATTTCACTCGCCAATTGATAATCAGCATGATTGCTAGGTGTTCGGGCTGATCCAAAAATAGAGATACATGGATTGTGAAGTCCCATTTTTTCGAATCCCTCTACAAACTCTCCCATGATTTTGAAAAGCATCCATGAGTTTTTGGTTTTTAATTCGTTCCAACCTGTTGCATAATTTTTATCCATCGCTATTGTTTTAGTTCTTGTTTCAAATATTTTGCTGTGTGAGAGACTGTAGATGATGAAACTTTATCAGGTGTTCCTGCACAAACAATTTCTCCACCTTTCGATCCTCCTTCAGGGCCTATGTCTATGATGTAATCCATGGTTTTAATCACATCTAGGTTATGTTCAATCACTACAACAGTATTGCCTTTGTCAACGAGTTTCTGAAGCACTTCGAGCAACACTCGAATATCATCAAAATGCAAACCTGTTGTTGGCTCATCTAAAATATAAAATGTTTTGCCAGTATCCTTTTTTGATAGTTCGGAGGCAAGTTTGATGCGTTGGGCTTCACCACCCGACAGGGTCGTGGATTGCTGTCCCAAACTGATATAGCCCAGCCCTACATCTTTTATCGTTTTGAGCTTTATGTATATTTTTGGAATAGATTCAAAAAACATACAAGCCTCATTAATCGTCATGTTCAGTACGTCGTTGATGGTTTTGTTTCGATACCTCACTTCAAGAGTCTCTCTGTTGAAGCGTTTTCCTTGACAGTCATCACATGGTACATAAACATCGGGAAGAAAATTCATCACGATGGTTTTGAGACCAGCACCCTGACAAGTTTCACAGCGACCACCCACAATGTTAAAACTAAACCTTCCTGGTTTATACCCTCTAATCTGCGCTTCTGGAGTTTTAGTAAACAAACTTCTGATCTCACTAAACACCCCTGTATATGTTGCTGGATTGCTCCTTGGGGTTCTACCAATAGGGGTTTGATTAATATCGATCACCTTATCAATATGTTCAAGTCCAGTGATCTTTCCATACGGAAGTGGTTCTTTGACTCCATTGAAGAAATACTTGTTTAAAATGGGGTAAAGCGTTTCATTGATCAAAGTCGATTTTCCACTCCCAGAAACACCAGTAATGCCAATCATTGTAGCCAATGGAAATGAAACACTGATATTTTTAAGGTTATGACCTTGACATTTGGTTAGCTTTAATGACTTGCCATTCCCTTTCCTACGTTTTTTTGGTACGCTGATCTCTTCCTTTCCATTCAGAAAAGCCGAAGTCATTGTATTCAATTGCTTCACCTTTTTGGGGGTTCCTTGCGCAATAATCTCACCTCCATTCCTTCCTGCTTTGGGGCCCAAATCAATTAAATGATCAGCACGCTCCATCATTTCTTTATCATGCTCGACAACAATCACTGTATTTCCGATATCTCTCAATGAAATCAAAGAATCGATCAGCCGATCATTATCCCTTTGATGTAAACCAATACTGGGTTCATCGAGAATATATAACACACCTGTGAGTTGTGCGCCGATCTGTGTTGCCAAACGAATTCGTTGCGCTTCACCACCTGAAAGAGACTTTGAACTTCGATGAAGTGTCAAATAATCAAGCCCAACATCTAAAAGAAACTGGATTCTTTTTTGAATTTCCTTGATAACTTCAACAGCAATTGCTTTTTGTTTTTCAGAGAGTCTCTCATCAAGATGTTTGACCCAATGTGCAAGTTCAATCAAATCCATCGAAGAAATCTCAGAGATGTTTTTATCAGCTAACCTAAAGCACATCGCTGCTTCGTTTAGGCGCGAGCCATGACAAGTTGGACATTCGATCTCATCCATAAATGATTTTGCCCATCTCTTGAGAGAAGAGGTGTGTGCATCTTTAAATTGAGTTTCAATGAAGGGAACGATTCCATCATAATCAATAGTGTATTCACGAGTTAACCCAAGTGTTTTAGAGGCGACAGAAAAACGTTCATTTCCGCCATGCAGTATTACATCAAGTGCTTGCTTTGAAATGGATTGAATAGGGTCTTTTAAAGAGAATTTATAACGCTGTGCAATGCTTTCAAACTGCTTGAATGTCCAATTGTTTTTAAAATTTCCAGCTGGCTTGATTCCACCAGCGTGTATGGAAATAGAATCATCAGGTATGACTTTATCAAGATTGACTTCATACTTCATGCCAAGACCACTACAGTCTTGACACATTCCCTTTGGAGAATTGAATGAAAAGCTATTTGGCTCAGGGGTAGGGTAGGCAATTCCTGTTGTGGGACACATGAGGTTGCGACTAAAAAATCGACTTTCTTCACTGCTCTGATCCCATAAAACCACAGTATTTTTTCCATGATACATGGCAGTTTGTAGACTCTCTTTGAGTTGCTTCTGTGAGCTTTTTTTACTTCGATCGATGAGTAAACGATCAATGACAATTTCGATGTCATGTAGCTTATAACGATCGACTTTGTATCCTGGTTTTAGATCGACAAATTCACCATCCACTCGGACTCTAGTGAAGCCTTGCTTTAAGATATTCGAAAACAATTCTCGATAATGACCTTTACGTGAGCGAACGACAGGTGCCAACAAAATCACTTTGTGATTGTTGAAGTCGTTGTGAATAAGAGAAACAATCTCGTCATCACTGTATTGAACCATCAATTCTTGCGTGGCACTGCTGTAGGCATTGGCAGCTCTGGCATAGAGCAATCGAAAAAAATCATACAACTCAGTAATCGTTCCAACAGTTGATCTAGGACTCTTACTCGTTGTTTTTTGCTCGATAGCAACCACTGGCGACAAGCCATCAACCTTATCCACGTCTGGGCGATCCATACCACCAATAAATTGTCGTGCGTAGGCACTAAACGTTTCGATATATCTGCGCTGACCTTCTGCATGTAGGGTGTCAAAAGCAAGGGATGATTTTCCACTTCCCGACAATCCTGTAATGACAGTGAGCGCATTACGAGGAATAGATACATCAATGTTTTTAAGATTGTGTTCTCGAGCGCCTTTAACAACAATTTTTTCTTCCATGAGCAAACACGCAAGATACTTTAATTTAATAAAATTTTGAAAGAGTTTTAGTTTGATTTATCAAGACCGAAATGATCAATCACATCTTCCAAAAAATCTAAGGTGGTTTCTTTGAAATAGGAGTAATCATCGATCAAAACATCAACAGCATTGCCCATTGGGTCTATGTTTTTTCGTTTTGACATTTGATTTAAAACCAATCGAATGCCCTCAGTACTCGCATAACCTTCAAGCCATCCATATTTTTTCATCGCCAAAAAATAGTGTTTCGCACTAGCAGGCATAAGGTCTAATTGCTGCTGAAGCGTATCATAAACCTTTTGTACATACACAGACAGAGGTTGAGGATGGAACTGCTCGAAATGAGCAGCCAAAAAATGATCGTAAAACAAGTCTAAAATCACACGAGATCGATGTCGATACTGATCGAATAAAACAGCACGCAATGCACGACTTTTGGGATGACTATCGGTGTATAAATCAATCGCTCTGTGTAGATGAATACCTTCTTGTACAGACTGACTGTAGTGATGCAGGGTTTTATTGCTGATATGATCCCCAATAAAGTTGCCTAAAAGAGTGTTTTTATCCTCTCCCGAAAGGATCATATGACCTAGGTAATTCATCTCTCAAAAATATGAATGTTGGACATACATTCTTTATTATCTTTGCAAAATATGACACTAATCAGTTCAATTTCTGGCATACGCGGAACCATCGGCGGAAAAGAGGGGAGTAATCTCACCCCTGTTGATGTGATTCGATTTACAAGTGCCTATGGTGCTTGGTTATTACAAAAACATCAAAAAGGGACAGTCGTGGTTGGTCGTGATGCCCGACCCTCGGGAGCAATGATCCAAGAGCTTGTCCAGCAAACACTTATCTCACTTGGAATCCATGTGATTGATGTGGGTTTATCGACGACACCAACTGTCGAAATGGAGGTTGTACGTCATAAAGCGCAAGGAGGTATTATACTCACTGCCAGTCATAACCCCAAAGAGTGGAATGCGTTAAAACTTCTCAATGAAAAAGGGGAGTTTCTCGATGCTGAAAATGGGCAGCAAATCAATAACATAAGTAAAAACCTTTCATCAGTTACGTTTGCGACAGTCAACGAATTGGGAGCGATATGCATAGAGACTGATGCAATGCAACACCATATTGATGCAGTGCTAGACTTGCCACTTGTTGATGTAGAATTGATTAAAAGCCGTGGATTGACAGCTGTTGTCGATGGCGTTAATTCAAGTGGGGGCATTGCCATTCCAAAGCTATTAGAGGCATTGGGTGTTACTGTTGTTCCCATACACTGCGAGCCAAATGGCGACTTTCCACACAATCCTGAACCTCTTGCACAACACTTAACAGACTTGTCTGAAGCAGTAGTGAAGCATCATGCAGATTTGGGTATAGCTGTTGACCCTGATGTAGATCGATTGGTTTTTATGGACGAGAAAGGGATTTTGTTTGGTGAAGAGTATACGCTAGTGGCTTGTGCTGACTATGTATTGCGCCAACATCCTGGAAATACAGTGTCCAACTTGTCTTCTACTCGTGCATTGGCTGAAGTCACTCGCCAACATGGGGGAGATTATGTTGCGAGTGCAGTGGGAGAAGCCCATGTAGTTGAACTGATGAAAAAAACCAACGCTGTCATAGGGGGCGAGGGCAATGGTGGTGTGATTTACCCTGACCTTCATTATGGGCGTGATGCCTTGGTTGGTGTTGCATTATTCCTTTCGCATCTTTGTCAGCAGGATTGCTCTGTTTCTGTTTTGCGAAGCCAATACCCAAATTGGCTTATGAGAAAAGATAAAATCAATTTGATTCCAAATCACGATGTTGACAGTCTACTCAACACCATTGCAACCTCTTATACAGACAATACAGTGACACGTATTGATGGGGTGAAAATTGATTTT
>ERZ802830.5116-NODE-5116-length-10195-cov-9.70365_pt1 | contig 10195 bp, 11 predicted proteins | sample MGYA00345654_ERZ802830 | MGnify/ENA primary metagenome ERZ802830 (study PRJEB30503, sample SAMEA104212375) | marine metagenome | biome: Westerlies Biome; feature: [SRF] surface water layer (ENVO:00010504) within the epipelagic zone...; material: water...
ATCTTGTAAAACACTAGTAATTGGAATCCCTGACAAATTTTTTGAACATGGATCTCAAAAAGAGGTCTTAAAAATATGTGGGCTTGATAAAAATACTATTAAGCGCAAAATTGTTAAACAACATAAGGAATGTTAGAATTTGCTCCTTCTAACTAAATAGTGAATCTAATGAATAGACCAACAAATCCCGAATTAATTGAAGATGTTCAAAGTTCTGTTGACAAAAGACACCTTGATATCGATCAGGTAGGAATTAGAGCCATTAAACATCCCGTAATCGTTAAAGATAAAAAAGGTGGTGTTCAACATACCGTTGCAAATTTCAATATGTATGTTCATCTACCTCACAACTTTAAAGGTACTCATATGTCTAGATTTGTTGAAATTCTTAATGAAAATGAGGATGCAATATCTGTAGAGTCATTTGAAAATATCTTAAAGCAAATGTTAGTTCGTTTAGAGTCTGAGTCATGTGATGTTGAAATGACTTTTCCTTACTTTGTAAATAAAGAAGCTCCAGTATCCAAAGTTCAAAGCCTACTTGATTATGAAGTAAGTTTCATTGGTAAAGTAGTTAATGGTGTTTATACCAACACCACTAAGGTAGTTATCCCTGTTACTAGCCTTTGTCCTTGTTCTAAAAATATTTCTGATTATGGTGCACACAATCAAAGATCTCATGTAACGGTAACTATTCAAACTAATAATTTTGTATGGATTGAAGACCTAATTGAGATTGTTGAAAAACAAGCTTCTAGCGAACTTTATGGCTTACTTAAACGCCCAGATGAAAAATATGTAACCGAAAAAGCCTACGATAACCCAAAATTTGTAGAAGATATGGTTCGTGACATTGCAACAGAACTAAAAGCACACAAAAATATTAATACATTTGTTGTTGAATCAGAAAACTTTGAATCGATTCATAATCACTCGGCATATGCCCTAATTAAGGGGTAAGTGGGTACTTAAATATCTTTTGGGAAGTCTCGCAAACCCAAAAAAATTATTACAAACCCAGACAATGGGAGCAATGCCGACAGAGTGAATGTTATGTTAGCTCCAAAATTCTCGATCATCAATCCTCCTCCTATACCCCCAATTGCTCCACCAACGCCATAAGCAATACTATTATATAAAGATTGACCTCTTGCATGATGATCTTTATTAAAAAAATATTCGATAATATGAATTGAACCTACATGAAAGCTTCCAAATGTTGCTGCATGTAATGTTTGTGCGATGATTAAAATCCATAAGGTATCAATATAAGCTCCAATAAGATAAAAACGAATTACTGCCAATCCTAGGCTTATTAAAATAACTTGTCTTACATTTATTTTTTTTAGTATTTTTGGCATGATTAAAAAAATAAGAATTTCACAAACGACACCAATTGACCAAAGCAAACCAATCATCAAACTTGAATAATTATTTTCTTTTAAAAAAATAGAGTAAAAATTATAAAGCAGCCCATGCGAAGAGACCATCAAAGCACAACCTATCAAAATGCATATAACTTGAGGATTTAACAACACCTTTGTAATAGGTCTTTTTTTTGATTCTAATAATGGTAATTTTTTTTCTGGGATTTGCGTTGCAATTCTAAATATCAAAACTTGAGTAACTAGTAAAGCCCAAACAACAGCATTTATATTTGTAAGATCTATGATAAATCCTAATGAAAATGCCGCACATATAAACCCAATAGAACCCCATAATCGCACATGACTATAACTCTTATTACCTTTGTGGGATGAAAGATGAGAAAGAGTCAATGATTCTGCCAACGGCATAGTCGAACAAGTAAAAATACTCATAACCATCATAATTATAAGAATTAGATAAAAGGAATCTGCTAAAAAAATACCACAAAATCCAACTGCACCAATAAAAGCCGTAATCCTTATCCAGCGCGCTCTTTGTTCAGTATGATCGGCTAGCCATCCCCAAAAATTGGGTGCAAAAATTCTACTAAATTGAAAAAGTGATAAAAGTATACCTATTTGAATAGCACTAAAATGAAGAGATTGCAGATACAAACCCCAATAGGGTGTAAAAAGTCCAACAAAAAAATAAAAAATAAAATAAAAGCGTGCTAATTGCCAGAAAAGTAATTTTGTCACACTGAGAAAGGATTCGTTCTCGTCACTTCCATATTCTGTGCTCGATCTCTTAATACATGATCTATTAAAGTTAGGGCTAACATTGCCTCAACTATTGGTACTGCTCTTATTGCAACGCATGGATCATGTCGACCGGTAGTTTTCATTTCAATTTCATTGCCTTCTTGATCAATTGATTTTCTATCTTGAGGAATGCTTGAGGTTGGCTTAAATGCAACACTAACTTCAATATCCTGTCCTGTTGAGATACCCCCAAGTATGCCTCCAGCATTGTTTGTTTTAAAACCTTCTTTGTCCATTTCATCACCGTGCTCTGTTCCCTTTTGAGATACACTTGAGAATCCTGAACCTACTTCTACGCCTTTAGTTGCATTAATACTCATCATTGCTGCAGCAATATCAGCATCTAAACGATTAAAAACCGGCTCCCCTAAACCAATAGGTATACTGGTTGCTTGAACAAATAATTTTGCACCAACTGAGTTTCGAGCGGAGCGGATAGCATCTAAATAATCAGCAAGTTTTTTTGTAATTGATGGATCAGCAGCAAAAAAAGGATTGTTATTTACCTCATCCCAATCTTTAACTGGAATAATCTCTTCACCTAACTGAGTTAAACACCCACGCACTGTAACTCCTAAATTTTCTTTTAACCACTTCTTTGCAATTGCACCAGCTGCAACCCTAACTGCTGTTTCTCTTGCACTTGATCTACCGCCACCACGATAATCTCTGACACCATATTTTTGTTGGTAAGTAAAATCAGCATGGCCAGGTCTGAATGTATCTTTAATCTTAGAGTAATCTTGGCTTCTTTGATCTTTGTTTCTAATTATAAAGCCAATGGGGGCACCAGTCGTTTTACCTTCAAAAATACCCGAAAGTATCTCAACTGCATCATCCTCTTTTCTTTGCGTTACATATTTTGAAGTACCAGGCTTTCTTCTGTCTAAATCAATTTGTAAATCTTTTTCATCAAGATTTAATCCGGGTGGGCACCCATCCACTACGCCTCCAATCGCAGGGCCATGAGACTCTCCTTGCAGGGCCATGTGACTCTCCGAAAGAGGTTAGGGAAAACAATTGCCCAAAAGTATTACCTGACATAAAACTTCCTACATTTCATTATTGATACATTGAATTATATCATTTGAATAGATTTTAATTAATTGTTGATTATTCAACTATTTTATATTGTCCAGGCTGGAGATTGCCTAGAGAATAATCTCCAACACCTGTCCTTATCAATCTTAGAGTAGGACAACCTATGGCAGCAGTCATTTTTCTTACTTGTCTATTCTTACCTTCAGAAATTTTTATTTCTAGCCAAGAAGTTGGTATAAATTTTCTTTTCCTTATTGGTGGCTTTCTCTCCCATAACTGAGGCTCCTCAATTAACTTAACTTTTGATTTTTTTGTTACATATGAGGAAATTTGAATACCTTTTTCTAACCTCATTATTTCTTCCATTTTAGGAATATTTTCTACCTGTGCTAAATATATTTTTTCAATATTGTTCGATGGTGAGGATAACCTATTCTGAAATTGGCCATTGTCAGTTAAAATAACTAAACCTTCACTGTCTGCATCAAGTCTGCCAGCTGGGTAAACATTTTTTATGGGTATAAAATCTTTCAATGAGTCATAAGTGTTATGCTCTGAGAATTGACTAATCACCCCGTAAGGCTTATTAAAAATAATGATCATGAATCAATATAATAAGAAAGGTATTTATGGCTAGCAAATTAAAAATTCCTAATAACGGAGCGAAAATAGAGATTGATTCAGATCTAAAACTCCATATTCCAGATAAGCCTATTATTCCATACATTACCGGAGATGGTATAGGTGAAGATATAACCCCCTCAATGCAAGAGGTTGTTTCAGCTGCTGTAAAAAAAGCATATGGTTTAAAAAAAGAAATTATATGGATGGAAGTGTTCGCTGGTGAAAAAGCTACTAAAATTTATGGGGAAGGAATATGGTTGCCAGAGGAAACCTTTGAGGCTATCGAAAATTATACTTTATCGATTAAAGGTCCCTTGGCTACACCAGTTGGTGGAGGAATCAGATCTTTAAATGTGGCACTAAGACAAAGATTAGATTTGTACGTATGTCTAAGACCAATAAAATACTTTGAAGGCGTTCCAAGCCCTTTAAAGCACCCTAGTGATACTGACATGGTTATTTTCAGAGAAAATACCGAAGATATCTATGCAGGTATTGAATATAAATCCGGTTCTGACGAATCTAACGAGATTATGTCTTTATTAGAAAAGTTTAATGATAAAAGTAAAATAAGATTTCCTAAAACTTCAGCCTTCGGTATTAAACCAGTATCTATTGAGGGAAGTCAGCGTCTAATTAGAAAAGCTATTCAATATGCAATAAAAAATAGTAAGGATTCAGTAACGTTGGTTCATAAAGGAAATATTATGAAATTTACTGAGGGAGGTTTCAAGGAATGGGGATATGCCCTTGCAGAAAAAGAATTTGATGCTAAGAAAAATGACGATGGAACTTATAAAATTAATTCGAATAATAAACAAATAATTATTAAAGACATGATCGCAGATGCCTTTCTTCAAGAAATACTCATAAATCCAAAAGATCATGATGTTGTTGCAACTTTAAATCTTAATGGCGATTATATTTCTGATGCGCTTGCTGCGCAAGTTGGAGGGATAGGAATATCACCTGGAGCAAATCTTTCTGATAAAACTGCTATCTTTGAAGCTACGCATGGAACTGCTCCAGCCATAGCAGGAAAAAATATTGCAAATCCAAGCTCATTAATTCTCTCAGCACATATGATGCTTGAATACATGGGATGGGATGAGGCTGCGGACATAATAATGTCTAGCTTCGTGAAAACTCTTTCAGAGCACAAAGTTACTGCTGACTTTGCGAACCAAATACCGGGTTGCAAGCCATTAACAACTAAAGAATTTGCAAAATCTTTAATTACAAATATATAAAAAAAGACTCTTTATTGAGCCTTTTGAGTTTAACCTTTTTGAATATTTGAAGCCTGCTTGCCCTTAGGACCCTCAGTTACTTCAAATTCTACCTTCTCACCCTCTTTTAAACTCTTGTAACCGTCATCTACGATTGCTGAGAAGTGAGCAAATAAGTCATCACCACCATCATCTGGAGTGATAAAACCAAAACCTTTTGAATCATTAAACCATTTTACTGTTCCTGTTGCCATTACATACATCCTTTTAATATTATTGTGAGTTTGTTACATTTTTGAAAGTATTTATGGAAAAACTTCATGTGAATTAGTCAGCTTTTTGAATATTTGAAGCCTGCTTGCCCTTAGGACCCTCAGTTACTTCAAAAGACACTCTTGCACCTTCTTTTAAACTCTTATAACCTTCTTCAACAATAGCTGAAAAGTGAGCAAATAAGTCATCACCACCATCATCTGGAGTGATAAAACCAAAACCTTTTGAATCATTAAACCATTTTACTGTTCCTGTTGCCATTACATACATCCTTTACTTATTAGGTAGGCACCCTGAATTAAGATCAAAATTACAAATTAATGTTAATTTATGAAATCATACACCTGAGTCGTTTTTTACGTGTATTTATCCTAAAAGTCAAGCAAATTAAAGTTTAAATAATTAATCGTAAGTTCCATCGAGGTATTTTTCTAAGTCTTCTGCTGATAAAGCACCGGGCAAACGTTTACCTGATGAGAGAATTATAGTCGGAGTTGAGGTAACTCCCAAATCCCTTGCTAACTTTATAGTGTCATTAATTGGAGTATCGCAATTACCATCATTATCAGCTAATTCATCATAAACCATAGCATTATTCCAAGCTTCCGTGCGGTCTAAGGCACACCAAATCTGAGATGATTTAGCCTTAGCTTTAGGATGAATATCTAGAGGGAAAAGGAAATTATAAATGGTGATGTTGTTCATTTCTACAATAGTTTCTTTTTCAAACTTTTTACAAAAAGGGCAATCAATATCAGAAAACACTGCAATCTTACGCTCTCCATTACCCTTAACTACTTTAATTGCCATTTCAAATGGAAGACTGTTAAAGTTAACTCTGGTTAATTCTTCTAATCTTGCACTAGTTAAATCAACTCTAGTTATTGGATTTACTAATCTACCCTCTATTATCAAAAAAGAAAAAGATTCATCTGAGTAAACTATTTGATCACCTAGAAATATTTCATACAAATCGTTGTAATTTGTCTTAGTAATTTTTTTTATTTGAAGATCTGGGTAGCTTTCAGAAATAATTTTCCTTAATTTTCCTTCATCAGCGTGAAGATTAAAAATTAAAAATGATAAAATCATACAAAGTATTTTCATAAAATTGCCTGCTTTACTAAATAATTTTTAAGATATTTGTTGCTTAATAATTTATTAATACCTCTTGATAATAACTTGCTTTTCCTGACTCTCTCTAAATAATTTCTATTATCAAAGGTAACATAGCTAATAAGAGAGGTTAAGTTTGAAAGTTGAGCTACATCTCTAGCTCTCATTCTTTCATATTTTCTGAGAAAATTCTTTGATTCATAATCGTGATTTTGAACAATCAATTCCTCAAAACACCTAATGTCTCGTAATCCTAAGTTCAGTCCTTGCCCAGCCATAGGATGAATTACGTGAGCAGCATCTCCCATTGCCAAAACTTTTTTATAAAAAATGTTATTTAAATTTTTTGCTTTTAGCTCAAAAGTATTTCGATTTTTTAAACCTTTTTCTATAACGAAATTATCTTTAATTCTATCTTGTAAGTGTTCTGCCAAATCTTGATCTGTCAAAGATAATAAATGATTTTTTAGGTTTTCATTACAAGACCATACAACCCCTACTTCGTTTTCGCTTGTTGGTAATAAAGCAAGAATGCTATCTTTGAAAAAAAACTGTGAGGCTTGGTTAAACGTGCCCTCTAGTGCATTAAAGGTAAATGTTAAGGCAGTCTGGTTAAAATCAGTTTTTTTAATTCTAAATTTAGCTTCATCGATTAAACTGTCTCCACCATCACATACAATTAAAAGTGAGGCACTAATTACATCTTGGTCAACAATTATATCGACAGACTCGTCATTAAAAGTATAAGAAATTTTCTCATTCTCAACTATAGGAGTAATATTGGCGTTGAGATCATCTAATGCCTCAAAAAAAATTCTCTGCTTAGCCATGTAAGCTAAGCCATCAATAAAAAATTCATCTGCATTAAAAATTACTTCCTCTTTGTACAATTCCGCATCTAAATAAATTTGGTTAATTTTTTGTAGTTGCCTAAAAAATCTAGATGGGAAGCCAAGTTTTTTTAACCATGCAACAGAATTTGGAGTAATCGCAAAAAACATATCATTTCTCGTTGGCGTTCCTTTTGCAATGTGCACAACCTCATTTCCGCATTTTGTGAGCATAAAGGAACATAAATAAGCAATAATCCCAGAGCCCTTAACTGCAATAATTTTTTTCTTACTCACCATAGCTCATCTTTCTTACAAACTTTCTCTTTAGCGGAGGTATGGCATCTAATGCACTCAAAGACAGGCCTCTGAGGTTATTAAATCCAATGATATTATTTAAAAAAATTGAGGAAAGTTGATCGGTTATATTTATGATATCTGAAGATTGACTCTTTCGTATACGATTGAAATCATGCGATATATTTTTTGAAAAAGAATCATCAAAATATGTTTTTACAAATTTTGCAAGCTCAAGTGCATCCCTCATACCGATATTTAATCCTTGACCTGCAACAGGGTGAATGATTTGAGAGGCATTGCCAATAGCAACTACATTGGGAGTTGAAATATTCTTCAAAATTGAGCTTTTAAGTACGAAAAAACTTTTTTCATTAATATCAACAAATTCACCCGCACGCTTGCCAAAATTTTCTTGCAAAATTTTTAGGAGAGAATCATTATTAAGCTTCGCTATTTCGTCAATATATTTTTTTGGTCCTGTCCATACTAAGGTGAAGGTATTTGAAGTATTTGGAAGTAGAGCTATCGGGCCATTTTTAGTGAAACGTTCGTAAGCTCTCCCGAAATGCGGTTTGTTAATTTTTAATGACGAGACCAGTGCGATATGATTTATATCCTTTTCTTCTCTTGTCAAATCTATACCTGCAATTCGTGCCTTACCCCCATCGGCAAGTACAAGCAAATTGAAAGGAAGTTCTTTTTCTTTTCCATCATTTTTAATTAAAATATTTTTTGAATCCTTAAAATTTTTTACATTTTCTAATTTGGTATTAAAAAAAATATGAATGTTTTGTAATCCCTCTATTTTATTTTTGAGTAATTTCATCAAATCAGCATATGATACGCTATATGCAAGAGCCTCTATTTTATTTTTGAGTAATTACATTAAATCAGCATATGAGACGATATATCCAAGAGCATCCTCCTCATGATCATTACTCTCAAAAAGAGTGCGCCCAAAAGTATTCTTTTGACTTACATGAATTTCATTAATAGGTGTTGCTTTTTTTAATAAATCCTTCCATATATCTAATTTCTTAAGAATAAAGACAGTGCTATTAGATAAAGCTAATGCTTTGGAGTCTTTTAATATAAAGTCTTTATGATTTGCTTCAATGATATTCACAGAATAATTTAATTCAGCCATCAAAGCTCCTGCGACCAGTCCTACTGGTCCTGCACCAACAATAGTAATGTTGTTACTCACCAAAAGAACCTACTAAGTTTTCCAATTCATTCACTTCTTTTGGGGCATTAATACTTAATATTTGAGGGTTCTTTTCACCAACTGCCACGTCATCTTCAATTCTAATTCCAATTCCCCAAAATTCTTTAGGGATTGTTTTAGATGGACTAATATATATTCCAGGTTCAATAGTTAAAACATTTCCAATATTTAATGTAATTGACTTATCATTATCATCTACATAATCACCAACATCATGAACGTCTAATCCAAGCCAATGGCTTGTTCTGTGCATGAAAAATTTTTGGTAAAGTTTCTCTTCAATCACCTGATCTAAACTTCCTTGACAAAACTCTAGATCAATCAAGCCTTGAACTAAGATATCCAAAGCCACCTTATGAGGTTGGTCAAAAGCATTGCCAGTGGTTACTTTTGCAATTGCTGCCTTTTGTGCCTCAAGAACTAATTCATAAATTATTTTTTGTGGTTCAGAGAATTTTCCATTTATTGGATAGGTACGAGTTATGTCTGAAGCATATAATTCATATTCACAACCTGCATCTATCAACAACAAATCTCCATCTTTTAACAAATTTTTATTTTCTGTGTAATGAAGAGTGCAAGCATTTATACCACTTGCCACGATTGAGAGATAAGCAGGATCCTTCGCGCCTAACTGCATAAATTGATTAAGAATCTCCCCCTCAATTTGGTACTCATATTTACCCGGTGAAGTTTTTCTCATAGCAATTTCATGCGCTTTAGCTGCAATATCCGCTGATTGCTTCATTAAAAGTAACTCATTTTTTGACTTAACCACCCTCATTGAATCTGCCAGAAAAGATAAGTCAACTATCATTTCAGGAGATCTAATTCCTGCTCTTTTTTGATTTTTATTACTCTTAATCCAAGATTGAATCTTTTTATTAGAGTTTTGATTGACGCTTAGGGGCGTATAAATTTTTTTAAATTTTGCAATAATTTTAGGAGCTATTTTATCTATTTGTTCGATGCTATATGTTTCATCAAAACCAAAGTTTTCCTTAGCTAAATCAGGGCCGTATATAAAGCCCTCCCATGTCTCAAGATCTGCATTTTTTTCTCTACAAAATAAAATAGATCTTGGTTTATTACCACCAACTATAAAAAGTACGGAATTAGGCTCAGGAAAATTTGCAAAGTAGTGAAAATAACTGTCCGATCTAAACTTAAAACTACAGTCATTGTTTCTCGTTACTTCTTTGGCATTAAAGATTATGGCCACGCCATCACCAATTTTTTCTTGAATAAAGTTTCTTCTTAAATTAAATTCATCAACAGCCAATTGCTTTGCCCTTATAAAGTATTTTGAAATTATAATTCATTAAGACTATTTAATCTTTCAGGCGTTCCAACATCCACCCATCT
>ERZ802830.5117-NODE-5117-length-10194-cov-7.17053_pt1 | contig 10194 bp, 9 predicted proteins | sample MGYA00345654_ERZ802830 | MGnify/ENA primary metagenome ERZ802830 (study PRJEB30503, sample SAMEA104212375) | marine metagenome | biome: Westerlies Biome; feature: [SRF] surface water layer (ENVO:00010504) within the epipelagic zone...; material: water...
AAAGATATAATTTACTTAATCCAGATAAAACAAATAAAAAAAGCCATATAGAAAAATGCCTTTCTTCAACTGAAGGGCCAATAGTTTCAGCTTCAGATAAAATTAATTACAACAAAAAATCACTTGGTGTATTTAAATTACAAAAAAATTTTTTAGACAAAAAAAATCCTCATTCAGAAAAAAATTTAAAAATCTTTCTAAAAACAACTCTAAATAATTTGCAAGGATCAAACCGAAAGATTATTGATAAAATATTTGACAATTTATTTTTGAAAAAAGATCAAAAAAAAATTTTTAAAAATTTTTATCTAAATAAAAAAGATATTAAATATCTTGATAAAATTGGGATGATAATTGGATCTCATGGATTTGATCATAACGTTTTGTCAAAAAAAAATTATTCAAATCAAAAAGAAGATATTATCAGTTCTTGCAAAATTTTATCAAATATTTTGGGTAAAGAAATTAAGTATTTTTGCTATCCCTATGGTGGTTCAAATGTATTCAATAAAAATACTATAAAAATACTAAAAAAAATAAAAATAAAGTATTGCTTTAACGTTAATTCCAAAAATTGGACACAGAAATCAAATAAATTATCAATACCCAGATACGATTGTAATGAATTTAAATTTGGTAAAATTTATAAGTATAATTAATTTAATCTGTAATGAATATGTATTATGATCAAATTATAATTTTAAAAAGATAATGAAAAAATTTAAACTTGGAAAGTTTACAGTAGGAAATGATCATCCTCCTATAGTAATAGTTGAACTCGGAATTAATCATAATGGTAATTTAGATTTAGCAATTAATATGACAGATAGAGCAATTGATGCTGGAGCAGAAATAATAAAGCATCAGACTCATATTGTCGATGACGAAATGTCAATAGAGGCAAAAAAAATAATTCCTGGTAATTCTAAAAAAAATATTTTTGATATTATAAAAAGTACCTGCCTTGACGAAAAAGATGAAAAAAAACTTATGAATCATATTAGATCGAGAAAAAAAATTTTTATTAGCACTCCTTTTTCTAGAGCAGCAGCAGATAGATTGGGTAAATTTAATATACCAGCATTTAAAATTGGATCAGGTGAGTGTAATAATCATTATTTAGTTGATTATATTTGTAAATTCAAAAAACCAATAATTATGAGTACTGGAATGAATTCAATTAAATCAATTTCAAAATCAGTTTCTATTATTAGAAAACACAAATTACCATTTGTTTTAATGCATTGTACAAACATTTACCCAACAGCCTTCAATCTTGTGAGATTAAACTGTTTAGAAGAATTAAAAAAAGCTTATCCAGATGCTATCTTAGGATTGTCAGATCATACAAGTTCAATTAACACTTGTCTTGGAGCTGTATCTCTTGGCGCAAGGGTCCTAGAAAAACATTTTGTTGATGATAGATCAAAGCGTAAAGGACCTGATATTTCAGCTTCAATGGATACCAATGAGTTAAAGGAATTAATACGTGGTTCAAACCAAATATTTAAAGCACTAGGCAATGGTAAAGGACCAATCAAAGAGGAAAAAAAAACAATTTCCTTTGCGTTTCAATCTGTAGTTTCCACTAAGAAAATTTTAAGAGGTGAAAAATTGACAAAAAAAAATATTTTTTTAAGAAGACCAGGAAGTGGGGATTTTTTAGTAAATGATTATAAAAAATTATTAGGGAAAAAAGTCAAAAGAAATATTAGAAAAAATGTCCAAATCAGAAAAAAAGATATCTAAAATATGAAAAAAAGAAAAGTTTTAATAGTCACAGAGAGACGCGCTGATTTTAGTAGATTTAAACCTATTATTGATAAAATAAATTTAGAAAAAAATTTAGACTATATTCTTGTAGTTACAGGGATACATATGTTGAAAAAATATGGTAGGTCGATTAACGAAATCAAAAAAATTGGGTTTAACATTCATGACTCTTTTAATATGTATCCAGAAGATCTTAGCAAAAAAAATGATGATGGGGCCTCAATGTCAAAATCTTTGGGGATTGCAATAATTGAAATAAGTAAAATTCTTAAAAAAACAAAACCAGACTTGGTGTTAAGTGGCTTTGACATTGCTGCAAATCTTGCTGTTACTATTTCAGCTGCTCACATGAATATTCCCGTTGCACATATTCAAGGTGGAGAAGTATCAGGTACAATTGATGAATCCATACGTCATGCGATGAGTAAATTTGCTCATTATCATTTAGCTTCAAATCAAGATGCAAAAAAAAGACTTATTAAAATGGGTGAAAAAAAACAAAATATTTTTGTTGTTGGTTGTCCGTCAATAGAAGCTTTATTTAGTCAAAAAAAATTAAGTGCAATTTATTTTAAAAAAAAAATTGGACTAGATATAAAAAAAAAATATTTAGTTGTTATACAGCATTCAGTGACATCTGAATTAAGTAAAGTAAAATTCCAAATTAGGGAAACAATTAAAGCTATCAAAAAGTTTAAAATGCAAACGTTATTTGTATGTCCTAACAATGACGCCGGTTCTACTTTTATTATTGATGAAATTAAATCAAATTCTAGTTTTTATTATTCTCCAACATTAGAGTTGAATGAATATAGAACTCTTTTAGAAAACTGTTTTGCCTTAGTCGGGAATTCAAGTTCAGGAATTCACGAAGCATCATCTTTTAAAAAGCCAGTTATAAATATAGGTACAAGACAAAATGGAAGGCTTAGATCAAAAAATATTATAGATGTAGATTATTCTTCCAAAAAAATTTTAAAAGAACTTAAAATGTTAAATAATTCACCGATGTATAAAAAATTGACATTAAAGTTAATTAATCCATATGCCGCCAAAAATACGTCACAAAAAATAATCAATATAATTAAAAAAATTGATATATCAGAAAATGCTGTCCAAAAGAAAATTACCTATTAAGAAAAATATTTTAATAATTGGTGGTAATGGGTTTGTAGGTAAATATTTATGTGAGGTTTTAAAAAAAAAATATAATTTATATAAAATTTCACGGAGCGTGAAATTTGATTCCTTTAAGTGTGATATAACTAATTATAAAAAATTGAATTTCTTATTATCAAAGCTGAATATTGATTTTAAGTTTGTGATTAATTTAAGCGGTCAAATAGAAAACAACAAAAAAAAGTTAGAAAAAAATATAATTAAAGGAAATTTAAATCTAATTAAATATTTCAATAGTACTAATACAAAAATAATATTTTTATCATCAGCCTTAGTCTACAAAAGTTCCAAAAATCTTCAGAGTGAAAAAACAAAGCCTATACCTTCTACATTTTATGGAAGATTAAAATTAAAAGCCGAAAAACTGTATAAAAAAAATTCTAAAAATTTTTTAATAATTAGATCTGGAAATATTTATGATGATTATTTAATTAAAAAAGGGTTTTTAAAAAATATTCATGACTCAATTTTTAAAGATAAAAAACTCATCATTAATAATGCCAGTTCAAATAGACCATATATTCACATTTTAGATTTTTGTAATTTATTTTTTAAAGTTATTAATATCCCAGCTAAGATAAATAAAATTACGATTAACTTCTGTTCTGAAAATTATACCAATCAAGATGTTATAAATTTATATGAAAAAGTTTTAAATACAAAAATTATTTTGATTAATCTTAAATTAGATAATAAAAGGGATCCAAATATAAAATTAAAAACTGTTATTAGTCAAAAGTTTTTTGCTTATAGAAATGAACATAAATTAAAAAATACTTTGATAAAAAAGTTTAGGAATTATGAAATCAAAAAAATTTAAAGGTAAAAAAATTTTAATAACTGGTGCCACTGGTTCTATTGGGTCTGCAATAGTTTTGGATTTTATTAAAAAATATGAATTTAATGTTATTAGAGCCTTGAGTAATGATGAAAATGGATTGTTTAATTTGAAACATAAAATTGAGAGAAAAGAGTCTAATATTGAAAAATTTATGTTGAATAACAGAATAAGACTTATTCATGGAGATATAAGAAATTATAAAAGATGTATGGAGGTAAGTAAGAATATTGACATAGTAATTCATGCGGCTGCAATGAAACATGTTCCTATATGCGAATATAATCCAGAGGAAACTATAAAAACAAATGTAGATGGAACTCGAAATCTTGTAAAAGCTTCACTCAAAAATAATGTTAAGAAATTTGTTTTTATAAGTACAGATAAGGCAGCTAATCCGCAGACTATAATGGGAACATCTAAGTTTATGGCGGAAAAGATTGTCACCAAAGCAAATAAGATTTCAAAAAGAAAAAAAAAAATATTTTATTGTATTAGGTTTGGAAATATAATTGGTTCAAGAGGATCGGTACTTGAGGTATTTAAGGACCAAATAATTAACAAATCTCCTTTAACAGTAACTAATAAATTTATGACTAGATTTTTTATAGATATAAGTTATGCGACCCAAAAAGTTATTGAAACACTTGATTTTTCGAGAGGCGGTGAAATATTTATAATAAAAAGTATGACTGCTTTTAAAATTCTTGATTTAGCTGAAGTGATATCGAAGTATTTTTATAAAAAAAAATCAATTAAAATAATTGGTACAAGACCTAAAGAAAAAATTCATGAAGATCTAATATCTAAAAATGAAATTTCAAACGCCATCGAAAACAAAAGATTTTTAATAATTAATTCTCTTAAAAATACTAAAGACAATTTAAAATTTTATAAAGGCAAAGAAATAGATAATTTAGATAAATTATATTCTAATAAAGTTAAACTTTTAAATCAGAATGAAATTTTAAAATATTTACTAAGAAGAAAGCTTATATAGATCCTAAAATGAGTATTTTAAACGTTATCGATAACAAGTATAGAGATTTATGGGGAATGTATGACTTACAAAGAAATTTAAAAAAAAAAAATATTGATTTATTTTTTTGTAACAAATTTAATTGGAATTTAGCAATAAATTATATAAATCCTAGTATAATAATTTTACCACATATTAGAAATGATTCTCCGCATTTTAAAAAAATAGTAAATGTTGCGTATGAAAAAAAAATAAAAATTATTTGTTATCCAAGTGAGTCTTTAGATTATAGGAAGCATTATTTAGAAAATGAATTTCCATCTAATATATTAGATAAAATTGATAAACTTTTTATGTGGACTATAGAGCAAGGAAAATATATTGATGAAAAAAATAAAGATAAAATAGTAGTTACAGGTACTACAAGATTTAAAGTTGATAAATCAATCGATCATCAAGGAAAAATCAAAACAATTGGTGTAACAAGTTCAGGACGATATTTAGCACCTCTCACAGGAAATAATAATATTATTTATACAATAAAAAGCAGACAAAAAGTCCATTGGGCTGTCAGCTTATTGAAAGGTGAAGTCGAATTTATAGATTTTTTATGTCAATTAATGGAGTTGGCTAAAGAACTCAATATAAAATTAATTTACAAACCTCATCCATTTGAAAAAATTAAACTTTACAGAGAAGCTATTCCTGATCTTATAATAGAAGATGACCCAGATATAAGAAATTTTTTTAAAAAAATTGATATTTGTATAAATCACGTAAGTTCAGCTAATTTGCAAGCTTTAAAAAACAAAGTTCCTGTAATAAATATAAGTAATTCTTTGAATTTAAATGATGAATTTAAAGAATTTTTTGAAGATTATGTACCTTCAAAACTCGGTATACCAGTTGAAAACATTGAAAATTTAAAAAAAATTTTGATTAATAATAATATTGAGGAACTATTCAATATGAATATTGAAAGAGGTGATTTAAAGTCGCTTCAAAATTTAATTCCTGAATATGATACTACGAATATAATGACTGAAGAGTTATCAAAGATGTATACTGATAAAAAAAGAAGAAAATTAATTAATTTAATACCTTATTTACTTAAAGAAATTTATCTTATTATTTTTAAAAAAAATCGTGATACATTATTTAGACCATTTAGTAAAAAAGATGAAAATTTATTAAAAAAATTCAACTAAACTCAATGATTACGTTGTTTTTGTTATGTAAATAATGATAATAAAACTATAATTAAAATTTTGGATAATAATAGAATTTACAAAATATGAAAAAACCTTTTTTAATTGCTGAGATTGGAATTAACCATAATGGATCATTAAATTTAGCAAAAAAATTGATAAATTTGGCAAAAAAATACAATTTTGATGCAGTAAAATTTCAAAAAAGAAATCCTGACATTTCAACTCCTAAAAATCAAAAAGAAAAAATGAGAGATACTCCTTGGGGTTATATTTCATATTTGGATTATAAAAAAAAAATTGAATTTAATCTAAGTGATTATAAAAAAATTGATTCATATTGTAAAAAGCTGGGGATAATATGGTTTGCTTCAGCATGGGACGTAGATAGTCAAATTTTTTTAAGAAAATTTAAATGCAAATTTAATAAAGTAGCCTCAGCTATGTTGACAAATTTAAAGCTTATAGAAGAAATTGCTAAAGAAAGAAAACATACATTTATCTCAACAGGAATGTCATCAATTGCTGATATTAAAAAAAGTTTAAAAATTTTTAAAAAATATAAATGTAAGTATACATTAATGCACTGTATTTCAACTTATCCAGCTGAAGAAAAAAATTTAAATTTAAATATGATAAAAGAACTAAAGAGAATTTTTAAATGTGATGTCGGTTATAGTGGACATGAAAAGACAGTTTCACCATCAATCACAGCCTTTATGTTGGGAGCAACTGTTATTGAAAGACATATTACACTAGATAGGAGTATGTGGGGAACAGATCAGTCAGCATCTTTATCTTCAGTAGGACTTCACAATTTAAGTTCTATGATACAAAAAATTCCATCAACTCTAGGGGATGGTAAAAAAAAGTTTCCTAGAGAAGAAAAAAAAATGTTAACTAAATTTAAATACTGGTAATTATTTATAGATTTTTTTAATATTTTCTTTTAGACGTTTTTTATATCTTGTTAACTTAATCAAGTCTGTTTTTGAATTCTTCGCTGCATAACTTACTGCTACTCCAATTCTATCATTATTTGATAGATTTTTTTTACTTCCATGAATTATATTTGGATGATGAATTATACAATCCCCAACGTTTAATGATGGAAAAATTTTTGTAAAATTTAATTTTTTTAAAACTTCATCTTCTATTTTTTGAGAAGAACCTTTCATGAATGATAACTCATGATTAATAGTACCTAATTTTTGAGATCCCTTTAAATAACAAATGCCTCCATTTGATTTATTAGATTTCGATAATGCAATCCAAACATTCAAAGCTTTTGCATCAATAATATTCCAATAAAAATTATCTTGGTGAAATGGGCTTGCTAAACCTGTTTTTTTTGGTTTAAGAAAAAATTCTAAGTTTCTCATGTAACTCTTGTCTAATAAAAGTCTATTAATTATTCGAATTAATTTTTTATTTTTCGTCAAATTAATTATTTTACCTTTTTTTATAAATTCTTGAATATTGTGTATGGTATTAAATTTACCATCTTTAGTTTTGTGAAAGTATTGTTGTTTTTTTACTGAAACCTTTTTTTTAATAGTTTCAATTTCTTGAAGAAGCAAAAGTGCATCACTTTTAGTAAGTAATTTTTTAACTATTGTATAGCCATTTTCATGAAAATTATTATAATATTTATTTAACGACATCAAAATATCAATCTATTAAATTAATAATATGAAATTTGCAATAGTAATACCAGCTAGAAAAAACTCAAAGAGTGTTAAGAATAAAAATAGATACATAATTAATGGAAAGCCTTTAGTAGAGTATACCTTAAAACAATCTCTTTTATCAAAAGTAAAGCTTAAATTTATTATTACTGATGACGAAAAAATAAAAAAAATATCAAAAAAATATAAATTTAATACGCAGTACAAAAGGCCAAAATCTACATCGACTGACAAAAGTTCGACTGTAGAAACTTTAATACACTTTATAAAATCTACACAAAATAAATTTGACTACGATTATTTAATTGTTTTACAGCCCACATCACCATTAAGAATTAGTAAAGATATAACAAATTCTATCAAAATTTTAAAAAGAGAAAAATCTTTGTCACTATTTAGTATTTGTGAGAATACAGAACATCCATATGAAAATATAGTTATTAAAAAGAATAAAAAATGGAAATATTTATTTAAAGAGGCATCAAAGTTCCATAGAAGACAAGATTATAAGTTAAATCCATATTTTATAAATGGAGCAATATACATAGTCTCAAAAAACCATCTTTTAAAAAAGAAAAAAATTTATTCAAAGAAACATAGTTTATATATTATGCCAAAAAGTAGATCACTTGATATCAATGATTTAGATGATATAGAAATTGCAAAAAAATTATTATGAACAGAATGACGAAAATTGATTGGGTAAATAGATCTCTTTTTTTTAATAATAAAGAACTTAAATATTTAAATAATTTTTTAAAAAAATCGGATAATTTAACCCAAAGTAATGAATTATTAAAATTTGAAAATGGATTAAAAGGTTACCTAAAAACAAAAAATATCAATGTAGTAAACTCTGCAGCTTCAAGCTTGGAAATTATTGCATTATTACTTAAACTTAAAAAGAATGACGAAATAATAATTCCTGCACACACTTATTGTGCCTCAGCACTACCTTTCATGAGAAATGGAGCAAAAATCATTTGGGCTGATATTGATTTTAAGACAAGAGTAATAAGCCTTGATGATATTAAAAAAAAAATTAGTAAAAAAACAAAAGCGATAGTAATTGTTCATCTATATGGATATGCAGCAGATGTATTTAAGATTAAAAAGTATTTAAAAAATAAAAAGATTAAAATTATAGAAGATTGTGCGCAGGCGTTTGGTGCTGAAATTAAAGGAAAAAAAGTTGGAACAATAGGCGATTTTTCTTGCTATTCATTTCATGCACAAAAAAACTTAACGACTTTAGGTGAGGGAGGAGCGATTTACGTAAAAGATAAAAGTTTGTTTAAAAAGGTAAAAGGACTTAGACATAATGGTCATTCAAATTTCAAAAAAAGGAAATTTTACTGGTTACCAGCAATGGGTAATTTAGAGCTAGACTTAATAGACAAGTTGCCATTTAAAGCTACTTTAAGTGAAATTCAATGTGCATCAGGTCATTTATTATTAAAAAGAATAGATCAACTTAATAAGAAAAGAATTTCTCGAGCAAGAAAATTTATAAGTCATTTTAAACATAATGATGTTTTGTCTTTTAATGAATCTTTTTTAAAAAAAAGACACGTTTATCATTTGCTGTCTGCATATGTTAAACCTAGTAAAAATTTTAATAGGAATACTTTGATCAAAGAACTATATGACAATTATCAAATTAAATGTGCCACTCAATATTACCCTTTGTATAAATATTCATTATTCAAAAAATATGGATATGGAAAAGGGAAGTGTTTGAATACTGAAAAATTTTATAATAATATGATTTCTTTTCCTTTCCATGTGTGGATGGGTGATAAAGATTTTGACTATATGATTTCTTCAGTAGAAAAAAATTTAGATAAATATTCTGTTTAGAAAATTGAATAAAAAAAAAATTATAATTTTAGAACTCAAAAGATTATTAAAAGAATACTCATTTATAAAGGATATTTGGCTTTATGGTAATTTTGAAGACGAGGTCTCCGATTTAGATTTATTGATCATATATGACAATAAAATTAACAAAGTAAAAATACCAAAGATTATCCAAGATTATATTCTTGATGGGACTATAATATATATTCCATACAAACTAAAATATGAAATTTTTTTATTTGAAAATTTAAAAATATTTTCTATCAAAAGAAACAAAGCTATTAAAAAAAAGTTAAATTTAATGGATAAGGAATATCAACTTCTTACTTCATTTATCGAAAGATATTATGAAAGAAGGCAAATGTTATTTCTTTCAAATATTTATTCTCCTAATAATAAAATTATAAGAAATATAAAATCTTTGATTTTTTCATATGATATGTTTTTTCAATATTTTTCATTAAAAGAAACAAAGGTTATAAAAAAAAATTTATTTATTTCATATAAAAAAATCAGAAAAAAATATTTAAATAATAAGCTTAAAAAGAAAGAGTATAAATTTTATATAGGAAAACTAAAAAAATTTGATAAAAATTTTTTCTTAAAATCTTTAAACTATTTAAACGAAAGTTTTAAAGATATAAAGATGAAAAAATTTTCATACTTGTT
>ERZ802830.5118-NODE-5118-length-10193-cov-60.6545_pt1 | contig 10193 bp, 9 predicted proteins | sample MGYA00345654_ERZ802830 | MGnify/ENA primary metagenome ERZ802830 (study PRJEB30503, sample SAMEA104212375) | marine metagenome | biome: Westerlies Biome; feature: [SRF] surface water layer (ENVO:00010504) within the epipelagic zone...; material: water...
AAAGCTTGCCGAATGAATATAAATCTTTGCCCGATCGCCAATTGTTTGATGGGATTTTAGAGCAATTGGTGCAGCAGACTATTCTATCGCAAAAAAGTCCCTCTCCTGATTCTTTGCAAATCAGGTTAACGCTTGAAAATGATCGCCGTTTGATGCGGGCTGCGCGGATGATTGAACAATGGTCAGAACAGCCAATTAGTGAAGGCGCCATACAAGACGCTTATGAAGCAGCTTATTCGGGCGTCGATCAAGGCTTGGAATATAAAGCGGCGCATATTTTGGTGGAAACGGAAGCGGCAGCGCTTGAGTTGATCGACAAGGTGAACGCTGGAGAAGAGTTTGCGGCTTTGGCGCGTGACTTTTCGACTGGGCCATCTGGCCCGGGGGGCGGCGACCTTGGCTGGTTTGGCAAGGGCATGATGGTGCCGCCGTTTGAGCAGGCGGTGATAGAACTGGAAGTGGGCGAAGTGTCAAAGCCTGTGAAAACAGATTTTGGATGGCATGTTATTCTTTTGAATGAAACGCGCGCCGTGGAAAGCCCCGCCCTAGAGGATGTGCGCGAAATGATCGTTGAGGATCTACGCCGCGCTGCGGTTGAGGCTGAGATGGCTGTTTTGAGAAGCCAAGCTGATATAGAACTGATCAAAGATCCGCAAATCGATCCCGCCGCTGTGAAAAATTTCGAGTTATTATCGCAGTAAAGGAGGCTGAATATGGCAAAATCTCCCTTGGCTCCAGCGCAGTTTCCCGCGCTGCCCAATGTGGCAGGGGTGCGGTTTGGCACCTTGGCGGCTGGCATTAAATACCCAAACCGCCCCGATGTGATGTTGGCAGAATTGGCGCCTGGCACCAGCATAGCTGGCGTGTTTACACAATCGGCCACCCGCTCAGCAGCGGTGTTGGATTGCCAAAAAAAGCTGGGCCTGCCGGCGGCTGAGGGCGCTGCTATTTTGGTGAATTCTGGCAATGCGAATGCCTTTACCGGCCATCGTGGCATGGCCTCTGTTGAGGCTTTGAGCAAGGCGCTTGCTGATCAGCTTGAATTGTCTGAGTCGCGGGTTTTCACCGCCTCGACTGGCGTGATCGGTGAGCCTTTGCCGCATGAAAAAATTTCTACGCGGATGCCAGAGTTGATTTCAGATCTTGACGCAGAAGGCATCGCCATGGCTGCGCGAGCGATTATGACCACGGATACCTATCCCAAGGGCGCAAGCGCGCAGGTGGAAACCCCGTCTGGACCGGTCAATATTGTTGGCATTGCAAAGGGGTCCGGCATGATCGCGCCCGATATGGCCACAATGCTGGCCTATATTTTTACTGATGCGCAGATAGAACAGGCTGAGTTGCAGGGTCTTTTATCGTTGTTAAACGAGGTGACGTTTAACGCCATCACCGTCGATAGCGATACCTCAACCTCGGACACGTTGATTTTGGCAGCCACCGGAGCTTCGGGGCACCGCGTGTCTGCGCAGAATGCGGCCTTTGTGGAAGGCTTACATCAGGTGATGCGCGATCTTGCGCATCAGGTGGTCCGCGATGGGGAAGGCGCGCGTAAATTTGTTGAAGTAAGGCTGACGGCCGCCGCCAGTGATCAGGATGCCAAGCAACATGCCAAAGCCATCGCAAATTCCCCTTTAGTGAAAACAGCGCTTGCGGGTGAGGATCCAAATTGGGGGCGGATTGTTATGGCTCTTGGAAAATCCGGCGCTGCTGCTGAGCGTGATCTGATCAAGATTTGGTTGGGCGATATTTTGGTTGCCGAGCAAGGCTGGGTGGCGGCCAGCTATAGCGAGGAACAGGGCGCGGCCTATATGAAAAATGCGGAATTGGTAATCGCGGTTGATTTGGGTATGGGCAGCGGTGCGGCCACCGTTTGGACCTGTGATTTGACCCATGATTATATTTCAATTAACGCGGATTATCGCTCGTGAAAACGGTTTTGGTTTCTGCGGTTGCGCTGGTTGATGCCGATGGGCGCGTGCTGATTGCACAGCGCCCTGAGGGCAAAGCCATGGCTGGGTTGTGGGAATTTCCCGGTGGTAAGATTGAGCCAGGTGAAACGCCCGAAGTGGCGCTTGTGCGCGAATTGAAAGAAGAGTTGGGCATAGAAACCTGGGATAGTTGTTTGGCACCGCTTACCTTTGCCAGCCACAGCTATGATGATTTCCATTTGCTCATGCCTTTGTTTATTTGCCGGAAATGGCAGGGCATTGTGGCGCCCAAAGAGGGGCAGAAATTGAAATGGGTGTACGCCAAAGAGCTGCGCGATTATCCAATGCCGGCTGCGGATATACCGCTGATTCCCATCTTGCGCGATTGGCTATAGCAGCCTGCGTATCACCTGGCCTGCCATACACACCAAGCTCAAGCAGTTCCGCATAAAAAAGCCGCCCCAGCACGGGGCGGCTTTTTTTATTTGTCTAGATGTCGCGGTTTAGCTGAGAACCCGTTCAATCTCTTGACGCTCAAAGATTTCGATCACATCATTAGCGCGAATATCTTCATAATTTTCAAACGCCATGCCGCATTCTTGACCAGATTGAACCTCTGGCACTTCGTCTTTGAAGCGCTTAAGCGTTTTCAACGTGCCTTCATGGATCACCACGTTGTCACGCAGCAGGCGCACGCCAGCGCTGCGCCGCGCCACACCTTCGGTGATCAAACAGCCAGCAACCCGACCAACCCCAGAAACTTTAAACACTTCTTTGATCTGCGCATAGCCGATGAAGTTTTCGCGAATTTCGGCGCTGAGCAAGCCGCTGGCTGCGGCTTTTACATCATCAACAAGATCATAAATCACCGAGTAATAACGGATTTCAACGCCTTTTTGATTGGCTGAATTGCGCGCAGGCGCGTTGGCTCGCACGTTAAAGCCGATCACGGGTGCGCCGGATGCTTCGGCAAGCCCAATATCGCTTTCGGTGATCGCGCCAACACCCGAATGCAGAACGCGCACGCGCACTTCCTCATTGCCAATTTTATCCATCGCCTGAACGATAGCTTCGGCAGAGCCTTGCACATCAGCTTTCACCAAAACGGGCAGTTCTGAGATGTTTTCATCCTCTTTGGCTTTTGCCATCAATTGTTCAAGGGTTGTGGCTGCCCCCGCTGCCGCGCGCTTTTCTTTGGCTAAATTGGCGCGGTAATCCGCAATTTCACGGGCTTGAGCTTCTGTTTCCACCACGTTTAGAACATCGCCCGCTTCGGGCGTTCCATTGATGCCGAGCACCTCAACCGGTACTGATGGGCCCGCAGTTTTGATGCGCTCGCCCTTATCATTTATCAAGGCGCGCACTTTTCCCCATTGCTCACCAACGACGAAAATATCGCCTTGGTTCAAGGTGCCTTTTTGCACCAAAACCGTTGCAACGGGCCCGCGGCCCACATCCAGCTGCGCTTCAATCACAGCGCCTTGCGCGGCGCGGTCAGGGTTGGCGGTCAATTCTAAAATCTCGGCTTGCAGCGCGATGGCTTCCAGCAAATCATCCAGCCCCATCCCGCTGATCGCGGAGACTTCAACATCTTGGACCTCGCCCGACATTTTTTCAACAATCACTTCATGCTGAAGCAAGTCAGTGCGCACCTTATCCGGGGTGGCATCAGGTTTGTCCATTTTGTTGATCGCAACGATCATGGGTACTTTGGCCGCTTGGGCATGGTTAATGGCTTCGATGGTTTGCGGCATGACCGCATCATCTGCCGCCACAACCAGAACCACGATATCGGTGACCTGTGCCCCGCGTGATCGCATTGACGTAAAGGCCGCGTGACCGGGCGTGTCTAAGAAACTTAGCACCGCGCCACTATCGGTTGACACTTGATAAGCCCCGATATGCTGCGTGATTCCGCCCGCTTCCCCCGCCACCACTTTGGTTTTGCGAATAGCGTCTAGCAGCGATGTTTTGCCATGATCGACATGGCCCATGATCGTAATCACCGGCGGTCGTGGTTTTAATGTTTCCGCATCATCTTCGATTTCGTTGATCACATCTTCAACATCCGAATCAGAAACCCGAACCACTTTATGCCCGAATTCTTCGATGATCAGTTCCGCCGTATCGGCATCAATCGTTTGGTTTTGCGTGACCATCATTCCCATTTTCATCAGGGATTTCACGACTTCGGCCGAGCGTTCGGCCATGCGGTTGGCCAATTCAGACACTGTGATCGCTTCGGGAAGCTGCACTTCGCGCACAATTTTTTCCCGCTCGGCGCTGGTGCCCATAGCTTTTTGCCGCGCCCGCTCTTGTTTGCGGCGCATTGCGGCCATTGATTTTTGCCGGCCGCCTTCGCCTTCCAAAGCTTGTGATAGGGTAAGCTTACCCGAGCGCCGGCCATCATCACGGCCTTTATTGTTGCGCCGGTCTTGTTCGGTTTCGCGTTCTTTCTTGCGCGAGGTTGGCGCGGATGATTTCAACGTGGGGCGTTTAACCTCGGCTGTATTTTCGGCCGCGGGAGCTGCTACGGCTGATTTTGCATCAGCAGCGGCTTTTTTCGCAGATTCTTCAAGTTCTTTGCGCAGACGGGTCTCTTCTTCAGATTTTTTGCGCAGAATTTCTTCAGCTTCACGCTGCTCGCGCTCTTTCTCTGCTTGTTCTGCGCGACGGCGCTCGCGTTCTTTTTGGCGGTTCTCTTCTTCCGCGGCTCGGGTTGCGCTATCTTCGGCTTCACGGGCTTTGGCGGCTTGCACAGCTTTCAAGCGGCGCGCCATTTCCGTGTCCGAGATGCCCGCGGGCCGATTGCTGGATTGTGTTTTCGCAGGGTTTGTGCCCTGCTGCACTGGTGCACCCACCTTTGGCACCACGACGCGCTTGCGCTTGGTCTCAACCAGAACATTTTTGGTTCTGCCATGGCTAAAGCTTTGTTTCACGTTTCCCGAACGGGGCGTGCCGCGTAAGCCCAAAGTTTTTTTGCCGTCACTATCGCTCATCTAGCTGTCTTTTCCTTCTGGAGGGGTGATTTTGTACCCTCCGTTATGCGCAGGCCTTTCAGCCGTTGCGCTTCCTCTACTACACGTTGCGTAATTCCGCTAGACGCAAGTGCGCAATGAATTACAGTCTGTCGCCCAAATGCCATCCCTAGCTCATCTGAGCGCAGCCAGCCTATGAAGCGCCCTCCATAGGGCGTACTCAGCTTTGATTTGCCACGTTCTGATCCATCGCTGGATTGTACCAACACTCTGGCCTGCTCTTTACTGAGCCAATCTTTCACCTTCTCATACCCGGCGATCGCGCGCCCTGACTTGCGGGCCAAGCTTAACAAATCAACAACCCGCTGTGATAGCTGTGCCTCAAGATCCTGCAAAAGCGTTTCAGAAACCTGAACAGGCTGTTTTGCACTATGCGCAAAGAGGCGTTTTTTAACTGCTTTTTGCAATGCCTGCTGATTGCTGGACACCCAGATGCCGCGCCCCGGCAGCTTGCCCAAGACATCGGCAACCAGATGCCCATCGGGGCTGACCACAAAGCGCAGCATGTCACGCGTTGGGCATAGTGCACCCGTTGCGATGCATTTTCGCTCTTGGGCCGGGCCGGCCGTATCATATGATCGGTTGCGCGACATAAATCAGATGCTTAGCTCTCTTCTTCTGTCTCGGCAGCGTCATCCGCATCTGCACCTTCGGTGATAAGGTCATTCGGATCCACCCAGCCCAGAACGATCCGCGCCGTCATCACGAGGTCTTGTGCCTCTTCCAGGCTCACGTCGAAACTTTCCAGTAAGCCATCGTCTTTCACCCGCTCGCCATCAACAGTTGTCCAGCCGCCGGCCAATTCCCAATCTGCGCAAGTGGCAAAATCTTCCAAGGTTTTGATGCCATCTTCGGCCAATGCCTCGATCATTTTAGGCGTCAAACCCTCAAAAGAGACAAGGCTGTCTTCCACGCCCAATTCGCGGGCCCGCTCGAGCGCTTTGCGCGCTGCTTCTTCAAGATACTCCTGCGCGCGCACCTGCAGCTCTTTTGCGGTATCTTCGTCAACGCCGTCGATCACCAGCAATTCGTCAACTTCGACATAGGCCACTTCTTCAAGCGAGGTGAAGCCTTCAGATACCAAGAGCTGCGCGAAAAATTCATCCAGATCGAGCGTTTCCATGAACAGTTGCGTGCGCTCTTCAAACTCTTTCTGGCGACGCGCGCTTTCTTCCGCTTCCGTCATGATATCAATATCAAGATTGGTCAGCTGGCTTGCCAAGCGCACGTTTTGGCCGCGGCGGCCAATCGCCAAGCTCAGCTGCTCTTCTGGCACGACCACTTCAATGCGTTCTGCTTCTTCATCAAGCACCACTTTGCTAACTTCGGCCGGTTGCAGGGCGTTCACCAAGAAGGTTGGTTGGTCTTCATTCCAGGGGATGATATCGATTTTTTCGCCCTGAAGTTCATTCACGACGGCTTGAACGCGGCTGCCGCGCATTCCGACGCACGCGCCAACCGGATCAATAGATCCATCATTGCTGAGCACTGCTATTTTGGCGCGTGATCCAGGATCACGGGCCACAGCTTTGATTTCGATAATGCCTTCATAAATTTCCGGCACTTCCATTTTGAACAATTCGGCCATGAATTGCGGATCTGTGCGGCTTAAGAAAATCTGCGGACCGCGGCTTTCGCGGCGTACTTCTTTAATGTAACAGCGTATCCGATCATTGGGCCGGTAGCTTTCGCGGCCAATTTTTTCATTGCGCCGCAAAACCGCTTCTCCACGACCGACATCAACGATCACATTGCCGTATTCTTCGCGTTTCACTTGGCCGTTGATAATGGTTCCGGCGCGATCTTGGAATTCTTCAAATTGTCTGTCGCGCTCTGCCTCGCGTACTTTTTGAAGTATCACTTGTTTGGCTGATTGCGCAGCGATTCGCCCCATATCGACCGGTGGGATTTCTTCGATAAATTGATCACCAACGCTTGGGTTTTCAAGATATTGCTTGCCCTGTTCAACGGTCATTTCCGCCTGATAATTTTCAAGCTCGGCCTCTTCCACAACCGTACGCACACGGGTGAATTTTGCGCGGCCGGTTTTGCGATCGATAGCAACGCGAATATCCATTTCGCTGCCATAGCGGGATTTGGCAGCCCGCGCCAAACTTTCTTCCATAGCTTCAATCACCAGAGTGGGATCGATCATTTTTTCGCGTGCCACGGCTTCGGCGGTTTGCAACAGCTCAAGCTGATTTGCAGAGGTAATAGCCATTGTTAGTCCTCCTGCGACCCTTCGGTCTCGATATCGTCAAATTTATCTTCACTTAATGCGCCAGAGGCTTTGCGTTGGCGCAGCATTTCTTTAATCAACTCATCCGTTAAGATCAGTTTTGCGTCAGACATCCATTCAAAATTTAGCCCAATCGTGCCCTCTTCTATGTTAATCAGCACATCATCGCCCTCAATACCGGCCAAAATGCCCTTAAAGCGCCGCCGACCATCGATCAAATCATGGGTCTCAATTTTTGCTTCATAGCCTTCGAAGAGTTCGAAATCTTTTAGCCTGGTCAATGGGCGGTCAATGCCCGGGCTCGACACTTCCAGCGTATACATATCTAGAATCGGATCTTCCACGTCTAAAACCGCGCTAATCGCCGTTGAGATTTCGGCCAAATTATCCACATCAATGCCGCCATCTGCGTTATCCGCCATCACCTGCAAAGTGGTTTCTTTGCCGCTCATCAAGCGCACGCGCACCAATTCAAAGCCCAGATCTTCAATCACCGGGGTGATGATTTCAGCCAAACGTTGGTCAATGGCAGCTTTTGCTATCAAATCGTTGATCATGGATCCAAACATAAAAAAACGGGCCCGCGGCCCGTATGAATTTCCGGTGGAGCATTGAAATCAACGCGCCGCTGTTGAAAGGCTTTTAAGAGGTTTTTCAATTTGCTGCAAGCCCTCTTTTTATTTGGGGCCAACGCTGAATAATGATAGCGGATATAGTGATTTGGTCCACCCGAAAACATCTTTTATTGGGATGATCCGCTATCGTATAGGTGCATAACTGATAGCGGTAATGATCTAACAAAACGGTTCTCAGTGGAAAACAGGCGCGGCCGATGATGCTGTGAACGGACTTGTCTTTTGCTCAAGTGTGAAAAAACAAAAAAGTGGTCCTTTTGATTATTTCAAAATAGATGGCATGCCTTTGTTTGGGTTAACCCTCGCATAATGGCATGCCGTGCAGTTCTTGCTCATGCTTGCGTTCGGGCCAGTTTGCTCAGCCTGTCTCTTGCTGTTTTGCTGGCACATGCTTTGGAGCGCTGGCAATTTTGGAGCCGTCAGCTGCTGACCATTTGCGTTCGCTTGGCTCTAATTCTGACGCCTGTTGTCACCGGTTATGTTTTGCTGCTTGTTTTCGGGCAGACGGGCTCTAAGGGACGCCCTTAATGATACCTTTGGTATCTTTTTGGCGTTTCCTCGGACCGGCGCGGTGCTGGCGGCGGCGGGCATGGCGTTTCTGCTCATGGTGCGCGCGATCCGTTTGGCGATCGAGGGGGGGACCTCAAATTAGAAGAGGCGGCCACCACGATTGGCGACAGAGCGATCTGGGTTTTCTTGACCATTACGATGCCCTTGCTGGCGGCAGGCTTAGTGGCGGGATGGTTTTGGCTTTCGCCAAAGCTATGAAAGAATTTGGGGCAACAATCATCTATGTGGCAAATATACCGGGCCAGACGCAAACGCTGCCATCGGCGATTTACGCTTTTTTATAGCTGCCAGGCCAGGGGGGATGCTTCCGCGGTTTGGGCTTCTGGTCCTGTCTATTTTTATTTCTGGTTTTGCGTCGACGCTGTCCGAATGGATGGCGTCGGCGCGTTATGCGGGGTATCGGCCAATGACATTTTTTTAGATCTCAATCATTCCGTCGGCGATGTTAACCTTGCGCTTGCAGCCCGATTTTGCCTGCTATGAAACCGTAAAAACCTGATTGATCTGACCTGCAGAAGTGGCCATCTAACGGCGCAATCGCGTTATTTGTGATGATGACCCCGGGAATAGGCCCCCTCTGGCAGTGAAATTGCTGCGGCAAGATCGCGCATCTGCGTGATCGAAAGCGTGATTTTTTGAACTCGGTCGGTTCTGGGATCATATTGCTCTACCGTAATACATTCCGCAAAGTTATTGACGATCACATCCTCTTGCAGGGGTGTTTGTCCTTCATCAACCAAAGTGATGACAGTCGCATCGAAATCGTGTTCAATTGTAAACATGGGATCAGTGTAAACGGCTTGCGCTGTAATGCAATTCGTTGCGGTCGGTTTATTTCTGATAAAAGGGGGATTTGGCTTTGAACGGGGTGAAACTGGTGGGTTTGCTATGCGTTTTGTTGCTTTCAGCTTGTGGAAGCGCCCCCGCAATCAAAGATTTTGGCCGCGCAACAGCAGACAGATCGAATGGGCCCCAAGAGATGGAGCCAAATTTTATTCCACCAAGCGGGGCCTTTGCCTCAGTTGTCGCCGTGGTCGAGCCGGTGGGAGAAGATTTATGCCGCCGGTATAGGCCCCAATTCAACTGTGATTTTGAAGTGGTTGTCTACAAGAAAAACCCAAACTTGGTGAATGCGTTTCAAACCATAAAATCTGATGGGCGGCCATTGATTGTGTTTTCGCAGGGGTTGATTGAGCATGCACGCGATGAGGATGAGTTGGCCTTTGTTTTACGGCATGAGATGGCGCATCATCTTGAGGGGCATTTGTACCAGCAATATCAAACCGCTCGTAGCGGCGCCGAGAGGTTTGGTGGGCTAATATCGCTTGTCGGTGCCTCGGATCGTTTGGTCCGCAATGCAGAGCGCCTTGACGCGCGCTTGGGTGGGCGCAAATTTTCCAAAACATATGAGCTGGAAGCGGATCGGCTGGGCACTTGGATTGCTACGATCGCGGGGTATGATGCTTTGCGCGGCGCTGCCTTTTTTATGCGCATGTCGGATCCGGGCGACCAGCTCCTGGGCACCCATCCGCCCAATCAGGCCCGGGTTGAGACCGTGCGACAAGCCAAGGCGGATCTTTCCTCACCGTGAAGGCAATCTGCAATAAAAGTTTCTATGTTCTACAATCTTTGCTTTACGCCCTTTGATGAAACCGGTTTGGATTAAGCCGATTTTGAATATCCTTTGGCAAATCTGACCTTTGATCAAGCACCAGATCCGCGATCAATTGGCTAGAGGCCGCAGCTGTTTGAAACCCATATCCCCCTTGACCGGCAAGCC
>ERZ802830.5119-NODE-5119-length-10193-cov-7.64875_pt1 | contig 10193 bp, 13 predicted proteins | sample MGYA00345654_ERZ802830 | MGnify/ENA primary metagenome ERZ802830 (study PRJEB30503, sample SAMEA104212375) | marine metagenome | biome: Westerlies Biome; feature: [SRF] surface water layer (ENVO:00010504) within the epipelagic zone...; material: water...
CGGATAGTAAAATAATATTATTCGAAAAGTTTTTAGTTAGAAACTGGTCTGTAATAGCTTTTATACTCTTTGCTTTATTCATAGAAAAACCTAATGTTTGAATATCAACAAAACTTAACCCGCTAAAGTGATTGATTTCAAAATACTGAGCTTCAAAATGTTTAAGAAGGTTATTTGATATAGAAAAAGCTGCGGCTGTTGAAATAAACTGACTAATAACTAAATTGATCATTGAATGATAATAATTCTTAGTTGCTTTTTTTACTTTAATATGTTGATTTTCAAGTATAAGACTCTTCAATTTTGAATCTTTTTCCATTAAATAGTTTTCTTCATGAGAATAATTCATTATTAAATTGTAATAAAATTTGTTTTTCTGTGAACCTAAATAGTGTTAGAATTACAAAATGGTTACACCTCACATAAATGCTAAAAACGATGCTTTTGCTGATTCAATACTTTTACCTGGTGACCCACTAAGAGCTAAATTTATAGCAGATACTTTTTTTGAAAAGAATGAAGAGGTAACTAACGTTCGAAATATACTTGGTTTTACTGGTGAATATAAAGGGAAGCGAATATCTGTGATGGGTACAGGTATGGGAATCCCTTCAATATCAATTTATGCAAAAGAATTAATAACCGAATACAATGTGAAATCTTTAATAAGAGTAGGAAGTTCAGGATCGATAGCAGATCATCTTGAACTAGGAGATATTGTTGTTGGAGTTGGAGCTTCTACAGATTCAGGTGTTAATAGGTCAAGATTTTTTGATGCTGATTTTTCTGCTACTGCTTCATGGGATTTACTCCACAACTTTGTGCATACTGCTGAATCAATAGGAAAAGAAGTACACGTAGGAAATATATTTTCTGGTGATCTTTTCTATGATCCGAGAGAAGAAACATTCGAATTAATGAAAAAAATGGGAATTTTAGCAGTAGAAATGGAAGCTGCAGGTTTATATGGAGTAGCTTCTGAGTATGGAGCTAAAGCGTTAGCTGTTGCAACTGTTTCTGATGTAATATCTAAAAACTTACAAATGTCTTCCGAAGAACGTGAAATTGGACTAAAAACGATGGTTGAAATTACACTAGATTCTATTTAATTTAGATTATTTAAGACGTTCCAATAGTTTATTTCTTTTATCCACATCGAGAAATCCGGATTTGATTGTATTTATTGTTATATTTTGAATTTCTTCCTTTGTAAAAGAGAAACATTCGACAAGATTAAAAATTTCTTGCGACATTGTAGTATTGCTCATAAGCCGATTATCAGTATTTATAGTGACATTAAACCCATCATCATATAATTTTTTGAAGGGATGTTCTGCTATTGAATTGCACAATCCACATTGCATATTAGATGTGGGACATAATTCTAATGGAATTTTATTTTCATGGACATATGCAGCTGCTTCTGTATTAAAAATTAATCCAGAGTCAGTATTTGTATAATTATTTATGATCTGTGAACCATGTCCTATTCTTTTTGAGCCTAAATCCATTATTACTTCATGTATTCCCTCTGGAACTTCCCAGTCTGCATGAAGTGTTAAATTAATATTATTTTGATGAGCAATTTGAATCGATTCCTTATGGTTTAGTGCAGAAAATCCTACTTCTGGACCTGCCAGATCAAATGCAAGTACATCTGGGTTCTCAATACAAAGATTTACTACTTCTTTAGAGTTATTTAAATGTCGCATAGAGCATAAAATAGCACCAGAAAGGATTCCAAATTCATTTGTTCCATCTTTGATGCCATTTAACACAGCTTTAACAACTTCAGTAGGGTTAAGTAAATTCTGACAATGCATAAGTGGCGCAAATCTTAATTCAGCATATATAACACCATCATTCGATAAATCCTCCAGAGCCTCCATTGTGATCCTATATATTGAATCTTCATCTTGCATAACAGCAATTGTATGATCCCAAGCTTCTAAATTAATTGCTAAACTTTTATTAGGTTTTGGCTCAATCCAATTTAAAAGCTCTATTTTGTTAGTGCTTGGTAAATTATTGTAGTTTTGTTTTTTAGCAAGATCTAAAAGTGTATCCACTCTCAATCCGCCATCTAAGTGATCATGTAAAACAGCTTTAGGTATATTTTTAATCCATCCGTCCATAAATGTATTATATTAAAAAAATATGTGGTGTGTCTGTCAGAACAATTAACTGATATAATTTTTACATGAATGAAAAAATACCATCCAAATTTACTGGTTTTTTTATATCTGTAATTGGTACTGGTATTATTTTGCGTTTTTTATCTCTAATTGTTGACAGACTCTTCTTTATTAATAACGAATTCAAAATAACAGAGTATGAAAATTTCGGATTAATAATATTCATAACTTCAATCTTTATTGGGGTTTTGTGGCTATATCGTGTAAAGAATATTACTGATTAATCTACTAAAAGTGGATCGCCCCACTCCCAAGTGATTCCCCCACCTTTATTTTCTTTTTCAATTAATGCCATATCGTCGTTCTCAATAAAAAATGAAAAGTTATAGTTTTCTTCAAGTCTTGATATTTTTACTGTTTTCGGTAATACCGCATAGTTATTCTGGAGTGCCCACTGCAATAAGATCTGTGATTCTTTTACATTATATTTATTAGCAAGTGATTTAAATAGTGAATCATCTGATGCACCTTCAGCTTCCATATTTGTAGTTTTTAAACTATTTTCGCCTTCTTTAGTTCTCCATGTTGATAGTGGAACTAAACTACTATAAGCAATAATATGAATCTTATTTTCTTTAAGATAAGATACTAATTCGGGCTGCTGAGTCCAAGGATGAAGCTCTATTTGATTAGTATCAGGTAGTAAAAGATTATTCTCTTTAAGTTCCTGGAGGTGGTTAATATTCCAATTTGCGACACCTGCAAATTTAATATGTCCTTCTTGTTTTAGGTCGATTAAGGCTTTCCATTGTTCAACTCTAGTTTGATCAGCATGAGCTGAGTGTATGAGGTACAAGTCAACATATGATAGTTCGAGTCTCTCTAAGCTTTTATTAAAGGCTTCTACTACATCTTGATATGTTTTTTGGTTTTGTCCCCATCTTTCATTACCAGGGAAAACTTTTGTAGTTATAAAAAGGTCTGAGCGTTTTACAATATTATTAGATATAGCTTTCTTAATGCCCTCTGCAACACCTTTTTCATTTCTATATACTTCTGCTGTATCAATATGTCGATATCCGACTTTAATAGCTTCATATGTCATCTTTTCAGCTTCATCAGGAGACATCATGTATGTACCTAGACCGATATTTGGTATTTCTGTATGTATTGTCATATCATCCCCAGTGTAGTTGAAAGAGGAGTTCAGACAGAGAACTCCCCCTTCTGTAATCATGTATCACAAGATGTATCAGCAATACAAGATTTAATCCAGTTTACATACCTTGTGTCCTAAAATACTAATGGCAAAGTTTCTATCACTAGTACTTTGCCAGGAAAAGGGGGTTTGCCGACTCCCTTTTCTCTTTTAATTTACAAAGATAAAAAGTCACTAATATAACTACATGAAAGATTTCTCAATACCTGAAGGTAGAAGACAAAAAAGAAAAAAGAAGCATGTGGCTAAAAGAAAAGGACGTCTCGATTTTAGAACAGGACGAACTGGGAAAAGAAAATAATTATCTGGAGATATTTTAATAAATGAATATTAATAAAAAAATTACAAACATAACTGGATATAAATTTACAAAGATATCTAATAAGTATTCACTAAAAGATAAAATTATAAGCGAATGTAATCGGTATAACTTAAAAGGTACAGTTTTAATAAGTGATAAAGGTATTAATTTTTCAATTGCAGGTAACAATAGAAACATAGACAAGTTTATAAAATTTATTAAAAATGATTCTCGATTCGTTGATATAGACATTAAAACAACATACAACGAATATCAACCATTTAGGAAAATGCTCGTACGAATAAAAAAAGAAATTATATCTATGGGGATTGAAGATATAAATCCTTCAGAGTTTACTGGTGAAAAGATTGATCCGTTAGATCTTGTGAAAAGATTAGACAAAGATGAAGATATTATCTTACTGGACACCAGGAACGAGTATGAAGTTAGATTAGGTACATTTGAGAATTCAATTGATTTAGATTTAGACAGTTTTAGAGATTTTCCTGAACAAATAGATAATTTAAAAGATACTTTAGTAAATAAAGAAATAGTAATGTTCTGTACTGGCGGTGTTAGGTGTGAAAAAGCATCAGCATTAATGATCAAAAATGGATTCACAAACGTAAAACAAATAGACGGAGGTATCATCAATTATTTTAAAAAAACTGGTGGTAAATATTGGAATGGAGACTGTTTTGTGTTTGATGATCGTGTAGCACTGGACAAAAATTTAGAAGAAACAGAATATAAATTATGTTTTAGATGTAGGGAGCCATTAAATAAGGAGGAGCTCATGTCTGATTTATATAAGATAGATGAATATTGTCCATACTGCTATGAGGACGTAATGGTTAAAAATCAACTTTCAAATTTAAATTAATTTATGTAAATTCTGTCAATCTAATCTGTTGTAAAAATATTTTCTATATCTTTTTGATTGTAGCCATAAGTAAATAAAAAATTATGAAGTATATTCTCACCTTTTGCTGTTAGGTATCCGCTTTTAGATCCATCATTGCTTGGTATGTACAATTCTCTATCTATATTATTTATTAATTTTATAGTATTTTTATTTGCTAAAAGGTCGAGAAATTCCTGTGAATTTTTATCTGGATTATCAATTATATTATTTCTCCTAAAGAATAGTGGTTGAGTTATAAGCCATACTGCATAAGGTTTTGTCATAATATAATTTGAATATTGAATATATGCAGTTGCAAGAAGAACACTATTAACATGCATTGTATATTCCTCATTAATATTATTGTGAATGTAATTATCAATATTATCTTTATCCCACATAGGAACTGGAAGAATTCTCGTTAGATCGTAGTCGAATACCATAGTACTGGCTGTTCTAATATTTTCATATATATCTTGAATTGTTATCTCTAAATTAATGTCACTCATATGCTCAGTTATTTCTAAATTTATAAACTTATTATTCTTCATTTCACAATCAATAGTTAAAACTAAGTCTGATTGCGTAGCGTGCAATGTTCTTCCTTCAGTTGGTAAAAGAAATTCACTCATAGGAAATTCATATTTGAACAGACCTGTTGGAGAATAATGAGAACTTGACCAGGAATCATACTCTTTTTTGACTAATACGTTATATTGTCCCTGAGGTTGTTTGTAGGAGACTTTCATTATTTAAATATTTTACATTTTATTTTTAAGAATGATAAACAGCTAATGAATCTAAGTTATGAAATTAGCCTATTTACAAATTGAAATTAATCATCACCTGGAAAATTTGGATTACCTTTATATTCATCTAAAAATTTTTCCTCATAAAGATCATCCATTGAAAGGTAGACTTTTTTTGCAATTGCGCTTATAGCTATGATGCCTTTTTTGAGCAACCATTTGTATGGTGCTGAAAATACCTTATTCTCCCATTTCAAAAATTTTTTCCATAGACTCATATACATATTTTACAAGTTGTACAATTAATGTACTTTAATGGTTTAATTTAGAACATAAACTTATGTCACATATTTATTTCTAGTAAATCATCTTATATACTGTGAAAATGAAAAAGATTTACACATTTGGACATGAGCAAGTAGAAAGAAACATAACCGTTGGAGATATGCTTGCAAATAAAGAAAATAATAAAAAAATGACACAAATAACAGCTTCGAATCAAGAAGAGGCTGAGATTATTGCATCGCAAAATATAGATATGATTATTACAGGTAGTGATTGGTATCCAGATGTAAGAAAGGGAGCACCAAATACATTCATTACGGCTGCTTTATTTGCTGGTCGTTTTATAACAAATGAAGACATTCTTCGTGGTGCATTTGATGCTGTAATGGGTGGTGCTGATTCTGTTCTTACTCCGAGGAGTTATGAGGTTGTTGAGATGTTAGCCAATGAAGGCATACAAGTCCAAGGCCATGTTGGTATGGTTCCATCAATGTCTACAAAGTATGGTGGAATTCGTACAGTAGGAAAAACAGCAGATGAAGCTTTTGATATTTTAAAAGATATGAAAAGATTAGAAGATGCGGGAGCTTTTGGTGCTGAAGTTGAATGTGTTGCGGAAGATGCACTTATAGAACTTAAAAATCATACTTCTCTTGTATTAAATTCACTTGGTTCTGGTTCAGGTGGTGACGTTATGTTTCTTTTTTTTGAGGATATATGTGGAGAAACAACAGGCATAAAAATGCCACGTCATGCAAAGTCATGGGGAAACGGAAAATTAATAAAACAACAACTTAATGAAGAGAGATCAAAAGCTGTTCATGGATTTAAAACTGAAGTTGATAACAACACATACCCAGACAAAACACATACTATTAATATGTTGCCGGGTGAAAAAGATCAACTCTTAGAAAAACTTGATGCTTTGTAATGAAAAATTGGCAAAAATTAGCCGTAGGTCTTGGAATTATTGGTATTGGTTATAACTTTATAATTAGATACGATACTCTTCCCTATTATCAGTTAATTGCCATTGTCATTGGATTGTTTTATATTATTAAACAATTTAGGAAATAAAACTGGAGTACCCTTTTTGTACTCTTGATAATCTGATTCATTTCCCCACTTTTTATCAGCACTTCTCTCTAGCAAGGGTATGCCACTTCCCTTTGAAAGTAAGGCATAAACAAAAAAAGGAGATATTAAGGCTACATATCCAATACCACTCAAACTACTTAAGGAAATTACAGAAATACCTACCCATAGAGTAATTTCGCCAAAATAATTTGGGTGCCTGCTTCTACTCCAAAGTCCTGTTGATATAAATCTCCCTTTATTATTTAAATCTTTTCGAAAATTTCTTTTTTGACTATCAGAAACTACTTCAATTACAAATCCAGCAACCCATATAAATAAACCAATTAAAGACACGATAGATAAAGCATTATTCTCTTGAGAGATCATTGCGACATAGACAGCTATACAAGTAAATGAAACCCACATGGCTTGTCCTGTCCAATATTGTAAGAAATGAAAAAATGATTGTTTAGGCTTATCAAATCTTGTGTCGTGACCATCTTCAAGAATCCTTCTAAATAAAAATAGGCCCAGCCTAAGTGACCAAATTAAAACAAGTATTAGTAAAATAGAATCTGTTAATGATTTTGCTGGTAGTGAAAAATAAATGATCAATGTAGAAGATGAATAGGTTAAACTTCCAATAAAATCATAATACCTCTCCGTTTGATAAATAAATCCAAATATAAATCCAATAATTTGAACTATCCACACATAGAATAAAACAAATTGCAGGATGTTAATATTCAGAATTTCTAACTCTGTATCGGGTGTGATAAATGACAAAAGATAAATTATGACTGTAAAGAAAATGATTAATCGTAAATGGCCTAAGTTTTTAGATGACATAATTCAAGTTTAAGTATTCGTTTTATTTAGTTATAAAAGAAAAAAGGGAATTCCCATCCTGGAGAAACCCCTCTTTTCTAAATGACCACTGTAAATTCCTTTATACATACTCATTTGAATTGAATACTATCCAAATAAACGGTCATGATTATTTTATCTGATTTAATAACGTATGTTTAGTTTTATTTATCCTTTAAAGTTCAAGTTTTCTAAAAGATAAGAAAATAAATATAATCCAAATAAACTTTTCAAACCTTTTAGTAATCCAGAAATATCCATACTTAAAATGAAAAATCTTTAATTTATTTAAAACAGATTTCATATATGTGGGAGATACAAGATTTGAACTTGTGACATCTACCTTGTCGAGGTAGCGCTCTGCCAGACTGAGCTAATCTCCCTTTTTTCAAATATAGCAATGAATAATATTTAAGTAAATCTCAACGCTCAACAGTATAGATGCGTCTACCAAACCTTAGCAAGAGTCTTTCGGCAACCTCAATTAATAAATTTAATATCCATAATCCTAAATACGCAGCAAGAAATATATTAATAAGTTTAGAAAAGATAATAACAATTATTAAGTATATAAATATCCATGAAATTGTGAATTTAAATGAATATATGGGTGATTGTGAATTCATTAGAATGGTACTTCTGTATATTCATTAATTAATGATGAATTCGTGTTTTTTGGGTTATTTACAGACTTGCTAACTCTGTGGAAATTAATCGATGGATTCTTCTGTTTGGAAATATCTGAATAAAGATTGTTTAAATCTATATGAGATGTCCATAATTTCTGACTGTCGTTGTTCAGTATTAAAGGTGTTCTGTTGTGAATTGTTAATAAGTTATCTTCAGCTTCCTTTGTAATAATAGAAAATTCTATATCTCCACTTGATCTCAACCAATAAAGTCCGGCTGCTTTTAAAAGTTCATTTTGTTTATAAAAAAAGTATGGTTGTTTTTCATCATTGACATTTTTCCATTCATACCAACCAGAAATTGGAACTAAGCATCGATGTTTCTTAAAAGCTGCTTTGAATGTTCTTTTTTCTTGAACTGTTTCCCATCTCGTATTAAATAATGGTTTAGAATTTTTTTGATTTTTAATCCAATCTGGGAAAAAACCCCACGTAGCCATAGTTAATTCATTTTCTATAAATATTGGGACTTTCGTTTGAGGTGTTATATTAAAATTTGTTTCATAAATAATTGAATTTTTTGAATCAAAATTTTCAGATTCGAGAATATCAAAGTCTAAGTAATATCGTCCACACATTTAAAATTCTAGATCTTTCAGACTCAAGTCATCGCCTTCTTTATACGTATCATGTTTATCTTTGAATATTATATGTACGTTATTATTACCAATAATTTCTATCTTTTCATTACTTAATGTAAAATATGTATCCTTTTCCAAGCATAATAATTTATAGTTACCTCTGTTTAATAATTTTACTGTGTTTGTTATCCAAGAATAAAATGATTCACCATAATGAGGTATTACAATCACATTTTTTATTAAATTAAAACCATAACCTTTAATCATTTTTTCACCCATTATCATGGCACCAGCACTGCAACCAGCAACAATTCCACCATTATTGTGAATATTCATTACTTCGTTAAAGAATGGTGTGTTTTTTATTGTTTCATAAAGGTATGTCGGATTACCTCCCGAAAAGTATATAAAATTTGCTTTTTTAACTTCTTTTAGAAGGTTGTCATCAAAGAAATCATTATGTTTTAATGCTTTCATATTTTTATGGTCTACATCAAAGTTTGAGAAATGAGTAGTTGCTAAATCGCACCAGTAATCTATTCGTGAAGAACTTTCCTTACCAGCTGCAGTTGGAAAACTTAGAACTTTGGGTCGTCCTTTTATTGTTGATAGTAATTTTGCATCAGCATTTAACATACCAGTTAAGTACTCGCCAGAACCTGTAATTGCTATCAACTATACCTCCAAGAGTTGGAGGCGACGACCAGAATCGAACTGGTGTAAACGGTTTTGCAGACCGCTGCGTAGCCACTCCGCCACGTCGCCATATGAGCGGAAGACGGGATTCGAACCCGCGGCCTCAACCTTGGCAAGGTTGCGCTCTACCAGCTGAGCTACTTCCGCGTAAATATAATATTAGCTAAATGCCTGATTAAAAAAAGGAAATTATCCAGTAGAGCCAAATCCTTTATCTGACCTTTCGGAATCAATATGATTATTAACTACTTCAAACTCTATATTTTGTACGTTTATAAAAACTAATTGCGCGATACGATCTCCTCGTTTTATTTTATAATTCTCTTCACCATGATTTATTAAAGGTATGATTAACTCTCCTGTGTACCCAGGGTCAATTAATCCAGGTGAGTTAATTAATGTTATTAAGTGGTTAGAGGATAAACCAGATCGCGGAAGAACGAAACCACCAATATCCTTAGGTAAACTTATGGAAATTGCAGTTTTAACACGAGTAACTTTTTTACTAGCTAGCTTAATATCTACTGATGAATGGAGGTCATAACCAATATCAAGTTCATGCTGTTTTTTTGGAATAATTGAATCTTCTGTTAGTAATTTTATTTGAATGTTTTTACTCATATACAATGGTAACCTTTCATTGATGAATATTAGAGATATTATTTTCATAAATAAAGCTAAAAGTTCAGA
>ERZ802830.5120-NODE-5120-length-10190-cov-6.71485_pt1 | contig 10190 bp, 15 predicted proteins | sample MGYA00345654_ERZ802830 | MGnify/ENA primary metagenome ERZ802830 (study PRJEB30503, sample SAMEA104212375) | marine metagenome | biome: Westerlies Biome; feature: [SRF] surface water layer (ENVO:00010504) within the epipelagic zone...; material: water...
TGGGAAGGGAAACTGACATCTAGACCAGTAACATCTAAAAGATTACTCATCTCAATATTACTTTTAATTTTTCAGATTTATAACTTTTAAAAAAAATTGTAAATACACATTGAAATACTATCAAAAAATTTATATTTTTGATTTTCATTTAGTATACCGTGGATTTAAAATCCCGCGTAGTTGATCTCCAAAAATATTAATTGCAGCAACAGTTGCAAGTAACATAACTCCTGGGAAAAAAGTAATCCAATAGGCTCCAGAAAGAATGAAATCAAAACCATTTGAAATAAGTGACCCCAATGAGGGCTGTGTTATAGGCACCCCTACTCCAAGAAAGCTAAGTGTAGCCTCAATAGATATAGAGTGAGCAGTTTGTAGAGTTGCCAAAACAATAAGTGGAGATATACTATTTGGTAATAGATGTCTCCAAATAATCCGTAAATTACTCAACCCCAGGCAAGTAGCTGCCTCTATATATTCTTTTCTTCGCTCTACGATAGCAGCAGCTCTGACTGTTCTTGCATAAATTGCCCATTGAACAATTGCAAGAGCGATTATAACCTTATCAATACCTTTACCTAACAATGCTAATAAAACTAGGGCAACTAAAATTGCTGGAAAAGATAATTGTATATCTACAATTCGCATTAGAAATGCATCAAACTGACCACCAAAGTATGCAGCGATTAATCCTACTACAAGTCCAACAGTTAATGCAATAAGCGCACTACTAATGGCTACTACCAAACTAGTTCGTAATCCATAAATAATAGCGCTCAAAACATCTCGTCCTGCTCCATCAGTTCCCAACCATGCAACTGTTCCGTTAAACATTTGTTCACCTGGAGCAAGTCTGGAATCCATAATACTTACTACTGATAAATCATATGGGTTTGTCGGTGCAATAAGAGGAGCAAAAATTGCACAACTAACAATAAAAATTAGCAACAGAATTGAAATCAATGTTGCTGGTTTATAAATGTTTGCTAACAAAATTTTTGAATATTTTTCTTCAGTTCTTACTTGATGATCAGTCATTTATCATCTCCTTGAAGACGAACCCTAGGGTCTAGTGCTGCATAAAGTATATCAACTAATAAATTAAGAATTAAAAATAGAGTGACTACGAATAATAGGTAAGCAACAACAATTGGACGATCAAGATTTACAATTGCATCAATAACAAGTTTTCCGAGCCCTGGCCAGGCAAATATTGTTTCTGTTACAGTTGCAAAAGCTATCAATGTTCCAAATTCAATCGCTAAGACTGTAATGATTGGAATAAGAATATTAGGCAAAAGATGAAAACGAACTATTCTAAGAGGAGGCAAACCCCTTGCACGTGCAAACTTAATAAAATCCAAAGACATTACTTCAACTGTACCAGCTCGTGCCAAACGAATAACCATTGCAATTTTAAAAAGTGCTAGATTAGTTGCTGGCATTATTAAGTGACTTAATCCATCTAAAGTAAATACACTACTCTCTAGACCCAAAAAAGAGCCGATTTCTCCTCGACCTGATACTGGAAGCCAACCTAGAATTACTGAAAAAACAATTATCATCATGAGACCCAGCCAAAATGTTGGAATCGAGATTCCAAGAACTGAACTACTCATTATTATTTTTGATCCCCATCCATTAGGATTTAAGCCTGCGTATACTCCCAAAGGCAATCCTACAGTCACTGCAATAATAAGCGCGCAGGTTGCAAGTTCAAGCGTTGCAGGAAACCTCTCAGCTATAAGTGAAAGTGCGGGTCTACCAAAAATAAAAGAGTTACCTAAATCTCCGGATAATGCACCCTGTAAGAATTTCCAATATTGAATATGTACAGGTTGATCAAGTCCAAAGTCACGGCGAACACGTTCAATCTCCTCAGGAAGGCTTTCTGGATTTACTAGCATGTCGACAGGATCGCCAACAAGATTAATCATAGAGAATACAATCAACGACATAACAAACAAAACGATCACGCTTTGCATAATACGTCTAAGAACAAATGATAAGATAAGTTGCTCCTTTTACTGTTTGGCCTGCTGATAAATCAGCAGGCCAAACTTAATTTATTTTTGCGAACTAATATAGTGTAAAAATGTACTATCTAAAGCGCCATTTTCATATGCAATACCATCGCGAGCAGCCCATGTAGCAACCACGTGATGAATTGGAAGGAGAGCGTATTCCTGCATTGCTATTTCAGTTGCTTTAATAAAGGCTGCTTCACCTTTAGCAATATCCATAGAAGCACGTCCATCTTCAATTAGCTTGTCTACTTCGCTGTTACTGTACCCATTTCTATTACCAGGACCGTAACCACGTTCTTTTTGCTTAGTGTGAATGAATATTCTTAGTGGATGTGAGGGTTCGCCTGATCCATTAGCATATCCAGACATAGCCGCGGTAAACTCAGGTTTTTTATCAGGACCACCACGAGCAAACCTTTTGAAAAATACGGAAGCTGGCATAGTCTCAACAGTAGTTTCGATTCCAATACTTGATAGCATCTGAGCAATAGCTTCAAGAATTCTAGTATCATTTGCATAACGACCAGCTGGCCCATGAACAGTCAGTTTAAAACCATCACCGTATCCAGCTTCTGCCATTAACTCTTTTGCACGTGCTGGGTCATAGCCATCTGCCTTTAGATTAGACGAATAACCAATATAACCTTCAGGAGAAAACTGACCTGCAGGTGAGGAAAGGCCATCCATCACACGATCTGCTATAGCTTGTCGATTAATAGCGAAAGATACTGCTTTTCTCATGCGAATATCTTTAAAAGGGGAAGCTATTGGATTATCATTAAAATCTGTAACATATGGTTTAATAGGGTCATCTGTCATATGAAGAGTTAAGTATAAAAGACGATTAGATACAGATTTAAAAACAGATATTCCATCACGCTTTTCCAGGTTAGGTAAGTCTGAAGGTGCAACACGTTCAATAAAATCTACATCACCAGCAATAAGCGCTGCTGTTCGAGTTGTACCATCTTTAATAGGGCGAATAATAATATTATCCCACTCTACGGAATTTCCCCAATAGTTATCATTCCGAGCGATTTCAATTAAGTCACCTGGCAACCATTTAGTGAGAGTAAATGGGCCAGTCCCAAAAGAAGCGACACCAGTATTAAAATCCTCAGTGGTAGCATCTACAAATGCTGAATCAATAATTGCAATTCTTGACATGTCGTTTGGAGTAAAAGGATCAGGTTTCTTTGTAGATACTCGAAGTGTCAAATCATCAATAATTTCAAATTCCTTACCCTTTATAAAAGTTGCAAAACTTGAGGGGCTATTAGGGACATTTGCTGCACGCTTCATTGTTGCAACAACATCCTCAGCAGTGAATGCTGCTCCATTATGGAATTTAACACCGGCTCTTAACTTAAACTCCCAAGAACTATCACCTACTGGCTTCCAAGATTCCGCAAGACCAGGAATTAATTTCTGGTTAACATCCTGTAGAACAAGTGCATTATACACTTGCGTCGAGAACGAGTTGTTTATAGTCAAGTTTTGATAATGCGGATCCATAGAGGTAGGTTCTGCAGCAAGAGCTACTTTAAGATCACCTGCCATCACAGAACTTGTCAAAAACCCAAGTCCAGACGCCATTGTGGCAATAAATGCCAATGACTTTAAAAAAGATATTTTCATTTATTCTTCCTTTCATTAATGTTTTCTTTATTTTGTTTTGAAGAGGGTAGCTTTAAATCACATGCTTTCTCAGAGAACTCTCTAACCTGCTCATTAAAGAGCTCAGGATATTCAGCGTAAGAGGCATGACCCGCCTTCGGGAAAACGACTTGTTGCGCTCTTGGGAAAGCTGTAACTAGCTCAGAGTGCATTTCAGTCGAAATTATAGTATCTTGTCCACCAGATAAAATGAGAATAGGAACCTTAATTTCCGATGAGATGATTTTATTATCAGTTTCTTGGCTCATACGACCTCCGTCACGAATGCTTTCCATTCGTACATCTGCTGAAACATTTGCCAGAAACTGAATTACATTTTCATTGGTACCCTTCGGTGAATTGAACTTTGCTCTATCAATTCTGAATGATATATCTGTATTTTTGTTATTAAAAATTTCTATTCGTTTTTCATAACGTGGCATTAATTCTTCACCCTTGGGACGTCCAAACCCTAAGTGAGATGATGACAATACTAAACCTGCGATTGAAAGATCTTTGTCAGCAGCAATCTGAGCTGCTACTAATCCTCCCATTGAATGACCAAGAACAACAAAATCTTTAATATTTAATTTCGATATTAAAGCTTTAGCTGCATTTTTATATTCTTGTATATTGTCACCAAAAACATCAGATGCACCAAAGCTTGGAGCATCCCAGGCAATGACCCTAAATAATTTACCAAGTGAAGAATATAAATTAGACCAACTCTTACTGCTACCATTCATACCATGAAGGAGAAATAGAGCTGATCCTGTACCTGCTGTTTCACGATATGCAATTTGTCCATCTTTGTATGGTACATATTGTAATTTTGGTTCAACCAAATCTAGCAAGAAGTCCTCCCAGACAACAAATTATTATGAAGGTACAAGTAGTTAATTAATTTAGACTATTTGCCCAATAAATTTTTTGTAGCACGGAGTAAAATAGTAAAAAAGGTTAAAAATTTTTACATATTTTTTTTCGAAAACTGTACTTCGAGGTCACGCATTGAAATAAGTGTTTGAGCAAGTTTCAGTGCATGTGAAAACTTAGGGTTTACAAGAAGTGCATTACAATAATTGCGCCAGGCATCAAGCATTGGCTTTGTAGGACGATAATCATGACGTCGACGATCTTTTGAACCTGACAGCTCTTCTAGATATCCAAGTTTTAATGCATCATGAACAGTGGAATTAACTGTTGGACGGCTAAAATCGGATGCTTCAACAAGTTCTGAAATTGTGAAACTTCCTTTAGAAAAATAGAAGTTCATCATATAACGACGAAGTTCAAACGCTGTAAACTTAGTATTGAAAAGCCGTCGTACTTGCCCAGGTCCATGTTCCCTTCGATATATGTGTCGAGAGCTTTCAAAAGATGCTAAGGCAAAGCAAAACTGCTCAAAAAGAGGTTCAGATTCAAACATGTTAAAACTCTAAATTATGTAAAAATATTTTCATAATTCATATAATTTAATTTTATCTTCTACAAGAATTTTTAGAGTAAATTATAAAGAAATTATAGAATTCAGAAAGAACTGTTTAAAAGCCGAAGACGTGAAACGAACTCACCTCGATCAACATAGCAACCGTGAAGGTGCCTAAAACCTGTAGATGGATCAAATGATTCTCTGCCATGTAAAATACGTCTATTGTCAAAGACAACCATCTCACCAGCTTTTAATTTGATTTTGAGGTGATATTTAGAATCTCGTGTTTTGTTCATATAACTCCTGTAGGCTTGATAATAATCTGGCATTACATCAACCGGCATATCGAAAATGCCTGCCAAGTGCGCATTATATCGGATTTCAATTACTTCACCTTTTGAACATAGAGTTATAACGGGTCTGTGAATTCTAATATCTGCTGTGTGGTCATGAAAACGGAAAGGAATACTGACTTCACTAAGTAAATCAAAAGCTTTAGGGTCTTCAGCTCTGAGGTCTTCTGCCATAGCAAATCCATCTGCAAACAGTGACTCACCTCCTATCGCGTCATTAGCCAAACAATGTAAAAATTGGTACCCTGGAGGTACTTCCTGATTAGGTAAGTCGGTGTGAAGAGGAAGTCTTACTGAAGTATAAGCTAAATTATTTGGGTCAGGTTTATTCAAGACTTCAAAAGTAGATCCAAAGTTTGTGACACGTAAAAATCCAATCCTCTTCGCAATCTCTTCACCAGCTTCAGTATGATAATCTAGATGATCTATTATTGTCAGCCCAATTCTAGCTGTATCATCCATCCAGTTCTTAAGCGCTAAATCGTCAGAAATAATAGGTGACGCCTTATGACGAATAATATTTATTTCTGTTAGATCTTTTTTCCAAAGCTGGAACGAAACAAGGCCTGGATCAGAAACAGGTAGACCTGGACGATGTTTATCAATCAGGGATATTGGCATAAGACTTTTATAACCATCTTCATATTCAAGATTTATATTTTTTCCAATAATTTCAGCTGTAATTAGAACTGGTTTTTCATCAATTTCCAATAAGTCAGTTAAGCGTTCATTAGTATCTGGATGTAAACCGGAGGGGCAATTATCACGAAGCCAAATGGTTGGAAATTCTGAGTATGAATCATCCATCCAATTCACAGTAAGAATATGATTAGTGACAGTTAGATTCTTTACTTTCATTTTTATACCTAACTTTTAATATTAATTAAAACTTAAACTCAAAATTTAAAAAATTGTAAGTGTTTTAATAAAAAAGTGTAATTGAGAAAAAAGTGATTATTTATACATAATAAAACTAAAGGGGATACAATATGGCAAAAGTTTTAATGTGCTCAGAAAGAGAATTTTAAAAAAAACCTTTTAGGAAAAATTTATATTATCACAGGCACTACCTCAGGTATAGGACTTGAAACTCTAAGGCAACTAGCAAAACAATCTGCTACCATTATATGTGCCTCACGAAATATAAAGCTCGCAAAAAAAATCAATGAAGAAATATCTCTAGAAACTAAAAACAGAGAAATTCATTTTATTCATCTTGATTTAACATCTCTAAAATCTGTTAAGGAATTTGTTAACAGCTTTACAAAAAAATTTACTAAACTTGATGGTCTGGTCAATAATGCTGCTGTAATGCACGTGCCTAAGCAAGAAACAGTTGATGGGTTTGAATTCCATTTTGGAGTAAACTTTCTTGGTCATGTTCTTTTAACAGAGCTTCTTTTGCCATATTTAAAGAAATCAAAGTCATCAAGAATTATCCATACATCTAGCGTAATGCATGATAGAGTTTCCATTGATTTAAATGACTTGAATTTTGAAAAAAATAAATATTCTAGAATTACTGCTTATAACATATCTAAACTTGCTCAAGTTCTTTATTCAAGGCATTTAGCAATTTTATTAAAAAAATCTAATGTTACGTCTGTTAGTATTCATCCAGGTTGGGTTCAAACTCCACTTATAAAAAATACAATGCCAGTTTTTTTTCAAAATATACTTTTGAAACCTTTGTTAACAATAGCAGGAATGATGAAAACATGGCCTGGAACTCAGACAACCTTACATTGCCTCTTAGATGACAGCGTACCTAATCATTCAGGAAGTTTTTTTAGTCAAGTGGGTATTTATAAAGACAAGGAAAGTAGACTTGGCGGTTGGCCTATGAAAAGCCCTAACAGTCAGGTTTACAATGATGCCATTTGTAAAGAATTATATGAGAAATCTAAAATTATGGTTGGCCAAAGTTGATGGGTCAATGAAAAACTGGAAAGTACATAAGTCTATAGGTGAAATTAAGAAAGTCGATATAGATAAGCTAGATTAGAATTTTAATATATTTAATTTGTTAATAATCGTTTCAAGAAATTAACTTAACATATACTGGATACCTATAACTATATCTCTTGATACAGGCGCTAAGTAAGTTTTGATTAATTAATTTCAGTTTCAATTTCTAGAGTTTTTTTTACTAAATACTTTCTTTATGAAGATATTTATGATTTTCCAGCCATCAGTAAAAACTACACAAATAAAAAGGCAAATTATTAGTATAGCTAAAATAATGGCAATAGAATCATACATAATTAAATTGTTATACCTGTATCATTTTTTATATAGTCACAAAGTTATTAAATTTTTTTCTAAAATTTTATCCAAATATATTATAGACGATCATTAGAGTAAAGTAAGCAGCATTAATCATAAGAGTAAGACTTATAATATAATTTATGAGGTAAGGAAGTGAATTTTCGAGAAAATCTCTGAAAAAATATTTCTCTAAAATAATCGAAAACTCAAAATACGTAATTGTTATTAATGATGCATTAAATATATAAAATGTTTTATAATTATTTTCCCAGAAAAAAAAATTTATTAACCATGTAAGAAAAAAGTAAATTGATATTAAAAAAATGATATGAAAAATTTTGAAAGATTTTAAGTGCAAATAAAGAAAAAATAAACCAGAGTGCAAGCAAGATAAAAATATTAATTTTGATAAAATGACACTTTCAATATTCATATAATTAAGATAATAGAAACTATTCTTAGTTCAATTTTCAAATAGATTTATAAATCTAAAAATTTAAATTTTATATGTTATGGAGTATTAAATTTGCTCTTGTTTCAATTTAGGAATTTCTGTTGAAGTGTTAACTAATTTGCAATAAGCCTTCATTTTTTCCATCTTACCTTCTTTATTAGGTATTGGGGGATGGTTATTCATTTTATTGGCAAAGTAAGTACATTTATTTTTATCTTTAAAGTAAATATTTTTATCCAATAATTTATCACCTAGCATGACTATTAATGTATATTTATCGTCGCCCAATGCTACTGATGAAAAAAAGATTAAAAATATAGATAGAAATTTAATTTTTTTCATATTCATCTAATTTTTTTGTAATTTCTTCAATGTATTTTTTATAGTCTTTTATTTCATTGTTGAGTTGTTCAATTTTTTCTCTAAGAAAATGATTTTCTCTTCTCAACCACTCTTTTTCCTCTATTTCCATAATTTTAATTTAACTTCATAATTTTCTTTTTTTCTAATTCTGATTGTATTTTTTTTAATTCGTTCCAAATCTGATTTGATACAAAATCATTTTTCATAATATTATATATTGAATATGTACTTATTGAGATTGAAAGCAATAATGCACATACTACTATTTCAAACCAAAGCTCCATTTATTTCTCCTAATTTGATATTAATTTCTTTATCTCAAAATATCATTTTCTAATTCAGATGCACGACCAATTCCATAAATTTTTATTTTATGATAGCAATTAAATATGAGAGAACTGGTTACTATAACTGTAATACTAATGAATTTAATATTCACACTCAACTCTTATGCAAAATGGACTAAGGTAGTTGAACTTGAAGATGGCATCTCCTTTTATGTGGATTTTGAGAGAATAAAAAATGTTGATGGTTTTGTTTATTGGTGGGATTTGACTGATTACCTGAAACAAACTCAGTATGGTCATTTATCTGCAAAATTACATAGAAAGGGAGATTGCAAAACATTTCGTTATAAGTTTTTGCGTTTTTATTTTTACAAAGAACCAATGGGTGGTGGAGTTGGTCAAGTGGAAGAGCCGGAAGAAAAAGACTGGCAGTATCCTCATCCTAACTCGGCACAATCAGTAATCCTAAAATCTGTATGTAATTATGTAAATTAGAAAAAATTTACAACTTCAAAGAAGTATAATACCTATCTAACGATTATTTTCATCTTTATTACTCTTTTAGGTTTTCCATAAAACACTCTAATGGCTTAGGAAAGTTCAAATCAAATTCTCTCCGTTGTAGGAGTGGAGAATTATCTTTGCTTTTTATTAACACCCTCCGTTTTCATATCCCCATGGCATTTTAGTTCTACAAAAAATAGCATTATCAGTATTCACATCTCTCATTTCGGCATTAGTTAAATCTGCATCTGTAAGATTTACATTTGTAAAATTTGTATTTACAAGAGATGCGCCTATAAGATTTACACTTACGAGTTTAGCTCCTGAAAAATCTGCATTTGTTAGATTTGCTTTTGACAGATTGGCATTATAGAGTTGTGAAAATCTGAGTTTAGCTTTAATAAGATTTGCATTTGTAAGATTTGCTTGTGAAAGATCTGCTCCACTGAGATTTACTTCTTGCAGGTTTGCCCTATGGAGTTTTGTATCTGTTAAATTTGCTTTACTAAGATTTGCATTATTGAGAACTGCGTTTTTTAGACTTTCTTTAGTAAGGATTGCAGAAATCAAATCACATTGCGAGCATTCATTTAAGGACTTAAGTTTTTCAAGATGACTTTCATTAAAAGCAAAGCTAACAAAAGGGAATATTGCTAAAATAAGTAAAGTTAAGATTTTAATAAAAAATAATTTTATCATTATATTATTTTAACCAAAATATCTGTGGAAGGTAAAGAGACTGTTTATAGATTAGGGAATAGTTATCAGTTTTTGGGGTATGTTTAAGCAGTACTTATCTTATACATTAAGAAATATTGTTTTGGTGGGTCTTCTTTTGGTCTGAAT
>ERZ802830.5128-NODE-5128-length-10183-cov-32.9159_pt1 | contig 10183 bp, 8 predicted proteins | sample MGYA00345654_ERZ802830 | MGnify/ENA primary metagenome ERZ802830 (study PRJEB30503, sample SAMEA104212375) | marine metagenome | biome: Westerlies Biome; feature: [SRF] surface water layer (ENVO:00010504) within the epipelagic zone...; material: water...
CACGGATATCATAACTACGGATGTCATACTTATGGCGCGCATCATTACAGGCTGCGTCCAAACCAGATGACCCGGCCGATGATATGCACCTCGTCAAGGTGGCGCTGATAATTCGAATGGGCCGGATTGTCAGATGACAGGCGCAGCATCGGCGGCGTGGTGTTTGGCACCGCATCGACCCGTTTTGCCACCAGCCCCACACCATCATCAAGGATGAAAATGCCGGGAGGTGACGGTTGCTTGCGCGCAGTGTCGATCATCACAAGGTCACCATCGGCCAGGGTCGGGTCCATCGAATCGCCGCTGACCGAGATCAGCTGCAGGCTGGCGGCAGGGGCGCTGGTAATGCGGCGCAGCAGCGAAGAGGGAAAGCCAAGGCCGATTGGCGACAGCACCTCAGGGTTGCCAGCATTGTCCTGACTGTCAGAATTGGCCGAACTGGACAGATCAGGGGGCATGGCCCCGCCACCAGCCGCGGCACGGACGTCGAAAAAGGGAACACTGATCTGCGCGGGCGGACGATCTGACATGGCTGCCGACAGATGCCGGTCGGCCAGTTGCTGCTGGTCGATGTCAAGAATAGTGGCCAAGCGGTGACGCGCCTCCTCAGGCAGGCGGCGTGGCAACTCCCGGTACAGAAACTGCTGCAGATAGGCATCATTCCGGCCGATGGCGCGCGATGCCTCCTTGAGTGACAGACCAGCTGTGGCCAGCGCATCCCGCAAGCGCCGCCGCGGTGCATCAAGACCGGTGGAAGGTGCCTTTGAGCGGCGGACGCGCGTGCCCGGCCTTTCGCCCAAATGCTGCACGCCCGTATTCCGCTCGCCGTCATGCTGTTTGGCAGTATCAGCAGATGCCGGTGCGGATGATCGATCGGCCGCACTGTTTTCAGCGGGCCAGTACCGAGGCTTTGGACAGCCGCTGGGCGAAACAGACCGGGCATCGGGCGCAGGAGATTGCTGCGATGCTGCGGCGCGGATAGCGATGGTGGCAGCCATTTGCGTCAGCGGTATTTTGGATATCCAGCTGCTGTGCTGGTTTGCGGTCCGGGTCGCTCTCAGCTGGTGCGCATGGCGGCAAAGCGCGCCGCATCGCAAAGGGCAGCAGCCAGATCGGCGGTGGCCGGATCATCGGCAAAGGGTGCGACAGCCACACAAGCTGCCTCGGCAAAGCCGCTGGCACGCAGGATAGAGCGGTCGATCGCATCGTGCTTTGCCAGCATGGCCTGCGCCGTGGCCAGATCATCCTTGGCAAAACGGGCCTCGCCAAGCGTGCGCTGCCAGAAGGCGCGTTCGTCGTCATCCCCGTCCTGCCACGCAATAATGGTCGGCAGCGTGATCTTCTGGTCGGCGAAATCGTCACCGGCATTCTTGCCCATCGTCGCCGCATCGGCGCTGTAATCCAGAGCATCATCCATGATCTGGAACGCCATTCCGAGTTGCAGGCCATAATCATACATGGCGGCGACTTTGTCAGGGCTGCCACCCGATACCTCGGCACCGGCACCGGCGGCAGCGGCAAACAGCACAGCTGTCTTGCCAGCAATCACATCAAGATAGTCATCCACCGGCGTATCTGGGTTGCCGGTGATCGTCATCTGCCGCACTTCACCCTCGGTGATTTTCGCAGACGCGGCTGCCAGCCGGCCCAGCACGCTGATATTGTCAGCCTCGACCATCAATTCAAAGGCGCGGGCAAACAGGAAATCCCCCACCAGAACCGCCGCATCATTGCCCCACAGCGCATTGGCCGTATCACGGCCGCGCCGCAGGTTTGATTCATCAATCACATCATCATGCAGCAGCGTCGCCGAATGGATGAATTCAACTGCGGTGGCCAGCAGAATGGCCGGGCCGCGTTCATCCGGTGTGGCCGTGGCCATCATCGCGCCGGCGATGGACATCATCGGTCGCATACGCTTTCCGCCAGCAGCCACCAGATGCCCGGCAAGCTTCGGGATCAGGGGTACATCGCTCTGCATGCGCTCGATGATCGTGGCATTCACCCGTTCCATGTCTTTTTCGACAAGGCCCAGCAGTGGCGCCAGCGAGGGCGCACCCACCACAATGTCGGAAACCGGAGTTGACGTCATGAAATCCCACAAGCTGAATGATGGTCTAATTGATATCGCCTGCTGGTGATGAGGGGCAAGAAAATTCATCCGTGCAGCATGGATATTGGTCACCATGTCGCATTCTCCGGAAGACAATTGCCGCAACATTCTGGTGGTCTGGCCAATCCGGCTGTAATTGCAAACAAGAGCGCAGGACCAGACCCATCTATTGGCCAAAGCCCGGCCCCTGCGTTAACCCGGGCATTACGCCCGGCATTACCCCGGCATTACCCCGGGCATTGATCCCAGAATTGATGTGACAGCAAGACAGATTTGCCCCGTTTCTGTTCGCTAGGGGCTTGGCTAAAGATGTGATTTGGCGCATATCATGTGAATGGTTACGATCTTACGGACCACGAATGCGGTAAGGTTGTCGTTCCTTCAGGCCTTGCTTGCCGATTCAGGTATTCGCGCCGAGGTGTTCGATGCAAATATTTCGGCGCTTGAAGCTGGTATCGGTGCGTTTCCGCGGCGACTTGCTGTTGCTCCGGAATATCGCCTTGCTGCTGAAACCGTATTGAGTGATGCCAATGAACTGTTTGATGATTGATGCCGGATGACATCTGACAAAACACCAAGTGGCACTGATATTGCCGACGTCCCCATGATGCAGGTGACACATGATCATCTGCTGAATGAGGCCGTCAAGATCACACAGCCATCCGATGGGTATCGGGTTGGCAGTGATGCGGTGTTGCTGGCGGCATCTGTTGGCACCATAACCGGCCGTGTTCTTGATATGGGGGCCGGTGTGGGCGGTGTGTGCCTGTGTCTGGCGCGCCGTCTGGCAGAACTGCAGATTACCGCTGTGGAAAAGAACGCCGATATGGCGGCTTTGTGCAGCGAAAACGCTGTCCAGAACGGGTTGCAGAACCGGATCCGGGTGTTGTCTGCCGACATTCGCGAGATGCCGCCTGTGCTGGCTGGCAGCTTTGATCACGTGATCAGCAATCCGCCCTACCATAATTCCCACGGTACGCGCCCCCGTCATCCCGATCGGGCTGTTGCGCATATGGGCGATGAAACCTTGATGCGGGACTGGGTAAAAGCGGCGGTCTGGGCAGCCAAGCCGCGCGGGCGGATTACCTTCATCTGTCGCGCTGACCGTGTGCCGGAGCTGATCAACCTGTTCGCCGGTGCCGGTGCCGGTGAGACTGTGCTGTATCCGTTATGGCCGCGCCATTCCAGTCCGGCAGGGCGGGTGATCATTCAGGTGCGCCGTGATGTTGACGGGCCAGGGGCTATTCTGCCGGGCATGGTGTTGCATCGCGATGATGGCGGTTTTTCTGATGCCGCGCAGGACGTAATGAATGGTGGTCCGCTGCATGTGTCGCATCCGGCACGCCCGCAGCAAGCCGACCGACAGCGCGGAGGCTGACCTGATGAACCCGTTCAAAGCCGTTGCCCGGTTGCTGTTTTTCTGGAAAAAGCCGCGCGCGGTGGTGCCTGTAGTGCGCTTGTCTGGCGTGATTGCCAGCAGCAGCCAGATGCGCCGCGGCCTGTCGCTGGAAGGCGTTGAGCCGCAGCTGAAAAAGGCGTTCGCCATGCGCGGTGCCAAAGCTGTGGCCTTGATCATCAATTCGCCGGGTGGGTCGCCGGTGCAATCGGCGCTGATTGGCAAGCGGGTGCGGGATCTGGCGCGCAAGGGCAATGTGCCGGTGCTGGCATTTTGCGAGGATGTGGCGGCAAGCGGCGGTTACTGGCTGGCGGCCAGCGCCGACGAAATTTATGCAAATGCCGCCTCGGTGATCGGATCGATCGGCGTGGTGTCGGCAGGGTTCGGCTTTGATCGTGCGATTGAACGTCTTGGCGTTGAACGCCGTGTCTATACCGCTGGCACCAACAAGATGATCCTCGATCCATTCCAGCCTGAAAAAGAGGCTGATGTCGTGCGGCTGAAATCGCTGCAGGCGGAAATCCACGAACAATTCATCACCCATGTGACTGACCGGCGTGGTGGCAAGCTGACTGGTGCGCATGAGGATCTGTTCAGCGGTGCTTTCTGGACCGGTGCCGCTGCGGTCAAACTGGGATTGATCGACGGGCTTGCCGATTGCCGCGGGATGGTGACCGAGCGGTTTGGCGAGGATACCGATCTTGTGACCATCGAGCCAAAGAAGCGCCTGTTTGGCGGCTTTGGCGGTCTGCCGGGAACGCTGGTGGGGCGCGTGGTCGATGATGCCGTTGATGTGGCTGTTGAGCGTGCGCACATGGCGCGGTTCGGTTTATAGCGGGGGCAATGCCGGCAGCGCCGGCAGAAAGGTGGTCTATGTTTTTCTCGCTCCCAAAAATACTGGCCCTGATGGGTGTGATCGGTGCCGTCTGGTACGGCTTTCGCCTGCTGGAAGCGCATCGTAAATCCCGTGATGATGCGGCCGGTGACAGCGCTGGCAAAGATGCTGGCAGCACACAGAAGAAAAGCGGGCCGCTGGATCTGGAAGAATGCCGTGTATGTCATGCGTGGGTTGCCGGCGAGGCGTGCACGCGTGAGGCCTGCCCCTATAACGGCTGATTTTACCTTCATCCTATTTCTCACCGCTTGCAATCAATGCCCGTTTGAGGCTAGTTTGCGGCTCTGATTCAGGCAGTAGAATCGTTCATGGCAAAGACCTTCATCACCCGTCCGGGAACCGACTTCCAGTCCATCCTGCTGAACCTGCAGGCCTATTGGGCAAAGCAGGGCGCTGTGATTCTGCAGCCTTATGATATGGAAGTGGGGGCGGGCACTTTTCATCCGGCAACAACGCTGCGCGCCCTTGGCCCTGACCATCATTGGCGTGCGGCCTATGTGCAGCCGTCGCGGCGGCCTACCGATGGGCGTTTTGGCGAGAACCCGAACCGGTTGCAGCACTTTTATCAGTTCCAGACGATCTTCAAGCCGTCACCACCGGATTCACAGGCGCTGTATCTTGGCAGTCTGGGTGCGATCGGTCTGGACCCGGATGCGCATGACATCCGGTTTGTCGAGGATGATTGGGAATCGCCGACGCTTGGTGCCTGGGGCCTTGGCTGGGAAGTCTGGTGTGACGGGATGGAAGTGTCGCAGTTCACCTATTTTCAGCAGGTGGGGGGACTTGAATGCGATCCGGTACCGCTGGAACTGACTTATGGGCTGGAACGTCTGGCGATGTTCATTCAGGGCGTCGACAACGTTTATGATCTGGACTGGGACGGCGTGCCAGCAGATCAAGGCGGGAAATGCTATCATGACATCTTTCACCGTGCCGAGGTGGAGTTCTCCTCCTGGAACTTCAATCATGCGGACACCGATATGCTGTTGCAGCATTTTCGCGATGCCGAGGATGAATGCGGGCGGTTGTTGGCGCTTGCCAGACCGTTGGCACTGCCAGCCTATGACCAGTGCATGAAGGCCAGCCACCTGTTTAATCTGCTGGATGCGCGCGGTGTGATTTCAGTCACCGAGCGGGCCGCCTATATCGGACGTGTGCGGGCGTTGGCGCGCCGCTGCTGTGAGGCGTGGATCGGTGCTGCCGCCACCGCAGCAGAGGGTGAGGGCGCTGCACATGGCTGATCTGCTGATTGAACTGATCTGCGAGGAAATTCCGGCGCGCATGCAGATGCGGGCGGCGCAGGATCTGGAAAAGCTGGTGTCTGGTGCGCTGAATGATGCTGGCCTGCCACATGGCAGCGCCCGTCATTTCGTGGCGCCGCGCCATCTGGCCGTCTATATCGATGATGTGGCGGACCGGCAGGAAGACGTGTCGGAAGAGCGCCGCGGCCCGCGCGCTGATGCGCCGGAGCAGGCCATCGCCGGGTTCCTGAAATCAACCGGCCTGGCGCGCGATGCTCTGCTGGAACAGGACACGCCGAAGGGCCGATTTCTGTTCGCCCGCATTGAACGCGAAGGCAGCGCTACCACTGCGCTCTTGCCCGATATGATCACCAGAATTCTGTCCGATTTCCCCTGGCCGAAGAGCCAGCGCTGGGGGGCAACGCGGTTCCGGTGGGTGCGTCCGCTGCACCGGGTCAATGTCCTGTTTGACGGGGCTGCATTGCCGGGTGAGCTGGATATGGGTGGCGGAGCGCTGGCGTTCTCGGCGACCAGCTGCGGGCATTATTTCGAACATGGTGATGATATTTCGCTGGCCGGTGTTGCCAGCGCTGATGACTATGTTGGCCGGTTGCGCGATGGTTATGTGATGGTTGATCGTGCAGAACGCCGCGCCGCAATTGTCGATGGCGCAAGCGCGCTGGTGGACGGGCAGGGCGCAAAACTGCGGGTAAATGAAGGGCTGATCGACGAGATTACCGGCCTTGTTGAATGGCCGCATGCGCTGTTCGGGCGTATTGAAGACGGGTTCATGTCACTGCCGGATGAGGTGCTGGAAGCCTCTATCCGTGTGCATCAGAAATATCTGACAACAGAAGATGAAGACGGGCGGCTGACCCCGGGGTTTGTTGTCGTCAGCAACCGGCTGGCAGATGCGGCGCGCGATGACGTGATCCTTGCCGGTAATCAGCGGGTGCTGCGCGCACGGCTGGCTGATGCTGAATTTTTCTGGCAGGAAGATCGCCAGGCACCGCTTGCCGAAGCCTTGCCGCGTCTGGCTGATATCGTCTTTTATGAAGGGCTGGGATCGGTGCATGACAAGGCGGCGCGTCTGGCACAGCTGGCGGCGCATATTGCACCGGCGATTGCCGGATGTGATGGGGCGGCGGCTGGTGAGGCTGCACGCCTTGCCAAAGCCGATCTTGTCAGCGGAATGGTTGGCGAATTTCCTGAATTGCAGGGCATCATGGGCGGCTATTATGCCGAGGCTGGCGGTGCGCCTGCTGCTGTGGCATCGGCCATTCGCGATCATTATCGCCCGCAGGGACCAGCTGACGGGCTGCCAGCAACGCCGGAAGGTCTGGCGGTATCGCTGGCCGACAAGATTGACAGTCTGGTGGGGTTCTTTGGTGTTGGTGCCAAGCCGACAGGTTCAAAAGACCCGTTCGCACTGCGCCGCGCCGCGCTGGGTGTGATCCGGATCATTCTGGAATCACAGACACGGCTTCCCTTGCGGCCGGTATTGGCAGCATCTGCAGCCGCTTATGGGTTTGCAGCGGTGGATGATGACCTGCTGGCGTTCATTCGTGAACGGTTGCGTGTCAGCTTGCGGGATCGTGACGCTGGCAGTGGCAGCAGCATTGCCCATGATGTCGTAGCGGCGGCGCTGGGTGACGGCATGGCCGAGGGAAGCGATGATATCCTGTTCCTTGCCGAACGTGCCGATGCGCTGGCGGCGTTCCTTGGCAGTGATGACGGGGCCGGTCTTGTTGCGGGATGGCGCCGGGCTGCCAGCATTCTGGAGGCAGAGGAAGGCAAGGCAAAACAGAGCTTTGCCCCGGCAACCGATCCGGCATTGTTTGCACTGCCTGCCGAAACGGGTCTTTATGAACATCTGGACAGCCTGTCCTTTTCAGCGAAAGTGCTGAGCCGGGACGAATTGCTGTCAGGCATGCAGGCGCTTGGCACATTGCGCGGGCCGATTGACGTGTTCTTTGACAGCGTTGTTGTCAATGATGATGATGATAAAGTGAGACTGAACAGGCTGGGGTTGCTGGCAATGGTTCGTGATGCAATGACAAGGGTTGCCGACTTCACCAAACTTGAAGGCTGAAAAAAAGGCTGAATTGGAATGAATGAAACCGCCACCCAATGGGTTTACTCTTTCGGTGCCACAGGCTCGGAAGGTGACAGTTCAATGCGCAACCTTCTTGGCGGGAAGGGGGCCAATCTTGCGGAAATGGCTGGCATCGGCCTGCCTGTGCCGCCCGGCTTTACCATCACGACCGAAGTTTGTTCCTGGTTCTACAGCAATGACAAAAGCTATCCGCAGACGCTGAAGGCAGAGGTTGAGGCCGCAGTCGCCCGTATCGAGGCAGAGACAGGTGCGCGCTTTGCCGATCCGGAAAACCCGCTTCTGGTGTCGGTGCGTTCAGGGGCACGCGCGTCAATGCCCGGCATGATGGATACGGTTCTGAATCTGGGGCTGAATGATGCCACCGCCGCCGGGCTTGCCGCGCGCGCTGATGATACGCGATTTGCCTATGACAGTTATCGCCGCTTTATCCAGATGTATGCAGATGTGGTGATGGGTGTCGATCACGGCCTGTTCGAGGACGCGCTGGAAGAAATGAAGCTGCGTTTCGGCGTGTTCGATGATACTGGCCTGACGGGCGATAACCTTGTGGCGTTGGTCGATATCTACAAGGACATTGTGGCGGATGAAGCTGGCGAGGCGTTTCCGCAGGATCCGGGTGACCAGCTGTGGGGTGCGGTCGGTGCTGTTTTCACCAGCTGGATGAACGCGCGGGCAACCACATATCGGCGGCTGAACAATATACCGGCGTCATGGGGCACAGCGGTGAATGTGCAGGCGATGGTCTTTGGCAATATGGGTGATGATTGTGCAACCGGTGTGGCCTTCACGCGCGACCCGTCGACTGGCGAGAACAGTTTTTACGGTGAATATCTGATCAATGCGCAGGGCGAGGATGTGGTGGCCGGTATTCGCACACCGTTGCCGCTGACCAAGACGGCGGCGCAGGCTGCTGAAACCGGCGATGTGTCGATGGAAGAGGCCATGCCCGCGGTATTTGCCCAGCTGGATACAGTGCGCGCCCAGCTTGAGGCGCATTATGCTGACATGCAGGACCTTGAATTCACCGTCCAGCAGGGAAAGCTGTATATGCTGCAGACGCGCAGCGGAAAGCGGACAGCCGCTGCCGCCTTGCGCATGGCGGTGGAGATGGCTGAAGAAGGGCTGATCAGCCGTAATGAGGCGCTGTTGCGTCTTGATCCGGTGGCGCTGGATCAGCTGTTGCACCCGACACTGGACCCCGATGCCAGCAGAACTGTGCTGACGCAGGGTCTGCCTGCATCGCCGGGGGCGGCGTCTGGTGAAATTGTGCTGAGTGCTGATCGCGCCGAAGAGCTGGCAGCTGGTGGCAAGCAGGTGATCCTTGTGCGGCTTGAGACCAGCCCGGAAGATATCCACGGCATGCATGCGGCTGCCGGTATCCTGACGGCGCGCGGCGGTATGACGAGCCATGCGGCTGTTGTTGCGCGCGGCATGGGACGGGCCTGCGTATCGGGTGCGGGCGATCTGCGCTTTGATGAGACAAGCGGCAAGGTGTATATCCGCGACCATGAGCTGAGCGAAGGCGACATCATCACCATTGATGGTGGCACTGGCGAAGTGTTTTCCGGCAGTGTCAAAACTGTTCAGCCTGAAATGTCGGGTGCCTTTGCAACGGTGATGGCCTGGGCTGATGATACGCGGCGAATGGCGGTGCGCACCAACGCAGAGACGCCGGCAGATGCCCGTACGGCCGTTGATTTCGGTGCTGAGGGCATTGGCCTGTGCCGGACAGAGCATATGTTCTTCGATGTTGACCGTATTATCGCGATGCGCGAGATGATCATGGCAGCAGACAGTGTTGGCCGCGAATCTGCACTTGCCAAACTGCTGCCGATGCAGCGACGTGATTTCGAGGAATTGTTTACCATCATGGCTGGCCTGCCGGTGACGATCCGGTTGCTGGACCCGCCGTTGCACGAGTTTCTGCCGCATTCGGCTGATGAACTGGCCGAGGTGGCTGCTGCTGCCGGTATCACCGCTGAAACAGCCCGCCAGCGTTCACTGAAACTGTCGGAATCGAATCCCATGCTGGGCCATCGTGGCTGCCGGCTGGCGGTCACATATCCGGAAATCTGCCGTATGCAGGCGCGTGCAATCTTCGAGGCTGCAAGCAATGTGACAAAGGGCGGGGCAGAAGCGCCGGTCCCCGAAGTGATGATCCCGCTTGCCGCAACGGCAAAAGAGCTGGAAATCTGCAAGGCGGTGATTGATCAGGAGGCGGTTGCGGTTGCTGGCGAGACCGGTATCAGCATCGATTATCTTGTCGGCACCATGGTTGAATTGCCGCGCGCCGCGGTTTGCGCCGATGGTCTGGCCGAACAGGCAGAGTTTTTCTCGTTCGGTACGAATGATCTGACGCAGACAGCGCTTGGCATCAGCCGTGATGATGCTGGCGCTTTCATGCATGCCTATACCGATGCGG
>ERZ802830.5131-NODE-5131-length-10179-cov-6.25543_pt1 | contig 10179 bp, 9 predicted proteins | sample MGYA00345654_ERZ802830 | MGnify/ENA primary metagenome ERZ802830 (study PRJEB30503, sample SAMEA104212375) | marine metagenome | biome: Westerlies Biome; feature: [SRF] surface water layer (ENVO:00010504) within the epipelagic zone...; material: water...
CTCCTCGCGCAAGGTTCCATGCCCACCGGCCGCTTTATGGCGCAGGTTAGCTATCGTGCAGCCATGGAGATCGAATTAGCGTCATCTATTAGCGAAATTGCCACCATCCGTGGTGCACGCGTGCATTTGGCAGAGCCCCAACAAAGTGTTTTTGTCAGAAACCAGGTGCCTGCCAAGGCGTCTGTTGTCGTGATGCCCCATCCGGGTCGCGTAGTCACACAGTCGCAAATACGCGCCATCGTGCATCTGGTGTCATCAAGCGTGCCCTACTTGCCCGCCGAAAATGTGTCCGTTGTCGACAATACTGGCTCACTGCTCACAGATACCGAGGGTGAAAACGCCATGACTCTGACGACGGCCCAAGCAGAACACAAACGTTCTCTGGAAATGTCCTACAACCGGCGTATTGAGCAAATTCTTGCCACCATTGTTGGTCTAGGTAATGTGCGCTCAGAAGTAGACGTGACGCTGGATTTCACAGAGGTAGAGACAACTTACGAAGAATTTGACAAAGCCGGCGTGGGTCCGCGCACTCGTTCAGAATCCCTGGATTTTGAGCAGGAAGCGGCTCTTGATGCTGCCGGCTTGCCGGGTAGCTTTTCCAATCAGGCGCCTGATTCACCAGATTTTGTTGCATCAGGTAACTTGCCGGCAAACGGAGACGGAACAGGCTCCAATGTTTCTAGCTCATCGACCACGCGGAACTATGAGCTCGATCGAGAGATCCGCTATGTTAAGCAGCAGGTAGGTACTATCGACCGGGTTTCTGTCGCCGTCGTCATTAACCAGGACGCCTATATCGCACCAGCCGAAGGCGAGCCCGGTGGCATTAGCGCAGAAGAGTTGGAGCGCCTGACCGAGGTAGTCAAAGGCGTTGTTGGCTTCAGCGAAGGACGTGGGGATACAGTCGCTGTAGTACCTTCGAGCTTTGCGGTCCCCGTAGACGTTCTGCCAGAAGTGCGTTGGTGGGAAGACAGCAGCATTATTGATCTAATCAAATACGGTTCGAGCTTGATATTGATCCTGCTGATCTTGATCTTTGTTGCGCGACCGATCATTCGAGCGTACATGCCTGAAGATGATGGACTGGATATACCACTGGCGTCCGTGGACGGAGAACTTTCGGATCAAGACCTTCAGATGATCAGACTTGGCGAGGGTGAGACCCTAGAAGAGATCAAGGCGAAGCTTGTGCCCAAGAAATCTTCAATCCCACTGGATATGCTGGATACCGCGAACAGTTATGATGACAAAGTCGCGGTTCTGCGTATGTTGGCCGCAGACGATCCTGGCCGGGTAGCAAACAGTATTAAGCGCCTCATTGAGGCCTAAACCAACATTATTGGACGATTAGCATGGCTGAAGTAAACGCAGACCAAACTCTTGACGGGTCCATGTCGCCAGAATTGGCGCTTGAGATGGAGTCGTTAAAAACCACAGAGCGCGCGGCCCTGCTTATGCTGCTACTCGGTGAGCAAATGGCTTCGGAAATTGTTGGCTACCTCAATCCGAGAGAAGTCCAATCATTGGGCACCGCCATGGTCGGCGTTTCTGACGTCAGCCAAGAGGCAGTGGACAAAGTGCTCGACGATTTCATTGGTGAACTCAAGAAACAAACCAATTTGGGGCTTGGCTCACCCGATTACATCGAAACGGTCCTGAACCGGGCGCTAGGCCCAGAGCGCGCCTCATCGGTGCTTAGCCGTATTCTTCCAAGCTCATCAAGCAAGGGTCTGGAGATTTTGTCCTGGATGACCCCACGGGCAATCTGCGACATGATCATGAACGAGCACCCACAGGTAATCGCCATTATCTTGTCCGTATTAGAGGATGAGAGCGCTGCGGACGTCCTAACCTTTTTACCGCCTGCCATTCGTCCCCAGGTGATTCAACGGATTGCAATGCTCGATACTGTGCAGCCGAATGCCATGGCAGAACTCGAATCCGTGATGGCGAAACAGTTCGCGACGTCGACTACCTCATCCGCAGCAGTGGGTGGTGTTAAGGCCGCGGCCAACATTATAGGCAAGACCAAGCTGGATATTGAAACTAGCGTGATGAATGACGTGCGCGAAGAGGATGAGGATCTTGCCGAGCGTATTCAGGACAATATGTTTCTATTCGACATGTTGGTGGAACTGGATAACCGCAGCATCCAAATTCTTATGCGCACCCTGGAGCAAGAGCAGATGGCCTATGCACTTAAAGCAGCGCCAGAACCTGTGGTTGAGAAATTCTTGTCTAATATGTCTCAGCGTGCTGGTGCGATGTTCCTAGACGAGATGGAAATGATGGGCATGGTGCGTGTTACCGATGCAGAAGACGCCCAGAGAGATATTGTTCGCCAGGCTCGTAAACTTCAGGATGCCGGCGAGATTATTCTGGCGTCAGCTGACGGTGGCGGTTTTGTCTAACGTTAGCCAAGGGCCAAAGTTTGTTGCGGACCCAGTACTCAAAGCTGCCCGTGAGCGCCAAGCTTTTTTGAATTCGAAGGAGCTGGCAAATCCAAGCTGTAGCGACTCAGCCGGCTTCATTGGCGTTGTCGGAGCGAAGGCGCTAGGCGTCGCGCTGGATCCTGAAACCGGCCGTATGCCGCAAAACTCCGTTGAGGAAGTCAAAGAGCCTGCAGGAGACACAGAGCCCCGCGAGCCTGAACTGGCAGAACCATCGCGGCAGGCAGACTTAGATCGCATTGCCGAGCTCGAGCAAAGGCTTGAGGATCTAAGCGGCGAGCAAAATACAGAAATTGAGCGTGCCAAGGCACAAGCTTTTTCGGAAGGCCAAGCCCAGGGCCAGCTTGAGGCCAAGCAGATGCTCGAAATGGAAAGCGAGTCCAGCGACGCAGAGCGTGCGACGGAGCTGGGCGACATGGTTGGCGAGTTGGTCAATGAAGCACGAAATCACTTGATTGCTCACCAAGACTTATTTGATCCGCTGAAAAAACTCGCGTTAGCACTGGCGGAGCAAATTGCGCGTCGCGAGCTTACGTTAAGCGATGCGACCTTAACGGGATTTATCGAAGAATCACTGTCGCAAGTCGATCCCATGCAAATGGGTGAGGTCATCATCTACGTCTCGCAAGACTGGTATGAGCGTCTGCAGCAGCCCGAGCTTGAGGCGGTATTCGCCACCTACGCGCTGCGTCGCGACGACGCACTGCAGCCCGGGTCCGTGCGGCTGGCGGTTCAAGACACGAGCATTGTCGACCTGATCGATCATCGAGTTGAGCAGCTTGCGGAGCAATTGCTCACTGACATACCGTCCGAGAATCACGAACCCAAAAGCGTCTTGCAGGCAGGTGATCAAGCGCAGTCCAAGGACGCTGCAGAAGCCGGGGCGGCAGAGGTCATACCTGCTAACGAGGATGATGATTGGTTTGCCGGCGAGTTCGATGACCAAGGTGCCATTATTCAGGGCGATTACTCTGAAGTGGACGACATATTTTTTCAGCGCCCCCCTGACGAGGATGAGGATTGATGGAAGGACTCAATCCGCAAGTTGCTAGTTTTCAAAGCCATGTAAACCATGTAACGGATCGTTTGCAGGCGCCAGAGCCTCGGAAATATGGCTTACTGACTCGAATTGTTGGTCTCACTATTGAGGCGAGAGGGCTAACCGCCACCGTTGGCGCAATCTGTCGAATTTTGAAATCTGGCCAGCGCGACGTGTTGGACCCATCTGACCGATCGCAGTACGTTGATGCTCAGGTAGTGGGCTTCGGCAGCGGGACCATTTACATGATGCCGCTTTGGGAAGCATCTGGCCTGCACGCCGGCGCCAAGGTCTTTCTGGTGTCCGATGCAGATACGGCCATGGTTGGCGACCATCTGCTCGGTCGCGTTGTCGATGCCTTGGGTGAGCCGCTTGATGGTCTCTCGCCGATCCGAACGGCCCAGCGCCAAAGTCTTCAGGGCAAGCCAATTAACCCCATGCAGCGAAAGCCAATTGATCGCATTCTCGATGTGGGAGTAAAAGCGATCAACGCCATGCTGACCGTAGGCTGTGGACAACGTCTTGGCCTGATCGCGGGCTCTGGCGTCGGCAAGAGCGTCCTGCTGGGTATGTTGACCAAGTTCACCTCAGCCGACGTAGTGGTTATTGGCCTGATTGGCGAGCGTGGCCGCGAGGTCAAAGAATTTATTGAGCAAATATTGGGCCCCGAAGGCATGGGACATGCAGTCGTGGTCGCGGCTCCCGCAGATAACTCTCCCTTGTTGCGTATTCGTGCAACGAATCTGGCGCACCTCTATGCAGAGTACTTTCGCGCCCAAGGCAAGGATGTGCTGCTCCTCGTGGACAGTATGTCCAGAGTCGCCCACGCGCAGCGCGAGATTGGTTTGGCCATTGGTGAGCCACCTACATCAAAGGGCTATCCTCCGTCGGTATTTAGTTTGCTGCCCAACCTGATTGAGCGCACGGGCACGGGTAGTGCTGGTCAAGGCAGTATTACAGCCCTGTATACACTGTTGGCTGAGGGTGACGATTTGCAGGATCCCGTGGTGGACTTGGCGAGAGCTTCACTGGACGGGCAGGTCGTACTGAGCCGAGCACTGGCCGACGCCGCGCACTATCCGGCCATTGACCTGGCCGGCTCTATTTCGCGTCTGATGCCAGCTATTGCCGACATTGATGATTTGAATTCAGCCAATATGTTTCGCAGACTTTGGACGCTATACCAGCAGAATGTCGACCTAATTCAAGTCGGCGCCTATGAGATGGGTACCAACCCTGACCTGGATCGTGCGATTGCCCTGCGCAATGTAATGGAGGAGTTTTTGCGTCAACCCATGGACGAACTGGTGACCTTCGAAGATGCCATATCGCAGCTGCGCGAGAGCATCCGTGTCTAGCGCGCTGCGAGCCTCTATTGAGCGCTGGCAGACCATGGCCGATGGCGTGGGCAAGGAGGCGGGCGAGGTACAAAAAACACTCGTACAGGTGCGCACCCAGCATAGTGATCTTTGTACGGAGCAGGAGAAAATCCGCTACATGAAGCTGGGATACATAGAACAGCTTAAAACTGCTGAACATACACATGGTGATCTGCAGCAATCAACGCACTTGCGGCGCTTTATGGGTCAACTGGATCGAGCAACTCAAGCAATCACTGATCAAATGGCGGAGCTACAGCGCCAGCAACGCTCGATTGCCGCACGCTTTCGAGAACTGAACAACGAACGCGTTAAATTTGAAACCTTAGCGGCCCGGGCTCGGGAGCAGCTAAAACAGACCACTGCCCGTAAAGAGCAAAAAGAAGCCGATATGCTGAGCGCACAGCGCTATGTGGCGAAAACCCGCAGCAATCGCGGCAATTAAAATCGCTCTAATCCCATGCCTGTGCGCAGTGCGCTAGGGCAGATCTCATCACTCGGCACGGCACTGGCACGGTAATTGCTATCCCTTAAGCAAGTTTTTAACCCAGCAGCCAATGAAATGTCTGAAAATTTTCTGTCATTTATTGTAAACGCGTCGCCGAAAGCCGTAGACGCTGGCACTGATGCGCCCGCAGATACTGGCCAGAATGCCTCTCAAGGTGCTGAATTTAGTGGCATTTTAGCCAAAGAGCAGGCTAAGTCTCAGAGCGCGAAGGCCTCGGATCAGCCAGCTACCGGGAAGGATACCGCGGCGTCGACAAAGTCGGAGGTTGATGCGGATACCTCGCCGAAACAATCGGAAGCGGACTCTCAAGCGCCGGTTGATTTGCCAGACGCGGCGACAAACGGCAATCCGTTGCCCGAATTGTCCATTCACTCTAGAGCCCTGCAGGTTGGTAGGGTTATCTTGACCACGGCCAATCCTAAAGTGAGCGAGGAGAGTTTAAGCCAATTTGCGCGGGCCCAAGGCGGGTTGATGCCTGACTTAAAGCCGTTAGACGCATCCCCGACGGCAACCAGTGCACCGATACCCCCGGCAGGCAGCTTGCTGCAGGGATTGGTCAGCACCGGCGAAACAGTTACGCCAAGTGAAATCGCTGGAATCCCAGCATCCGCGGGCATCCCAGCATCTTCGGACATTCAAGCATCGGCGTTAACCGACGCAGCAGCACCGCACAGTGCGCTGGATGCTCGTCAGCGCTTCATGCAGCAGGCGAATTTGTCTGGCGATATGCCCGCCATGCTGGATGCCAAGGCAACCGGTCTGAAACCCGAGCCGGATGAGATGATGGCCAAAACCTCTGACGCTCTCGCGCAAACAGGCCAAACACGGCAAGCCGAGCTGTTACAACAAATGAAGCAGGCTAACGAGGGCACGAACCCAGATCTTGCCCAAGCGAAATCAACGCTATCGACCATATTGTCTGGCCAAGTCGAAGGCCTTGCTGAGCGAACAATTGCCGGTGCGGAGCCTTTGATGGAACAAGGTCCGTCTAATCAACAATCCCAGTCTCAATTCCAGTCCCAAGGAAATCCGAGCGCGCAACCCGTACAGAATACCAGCAGCACTTTAATACAGGCTCCCGCGGGCAATGCACCGGTGAATTTGGCCGATGCGCTGCTGTCTTCCGACCCAGCGCAAATGCAATCGCGCCTGCAGCCGTATCAGGTTTGGGCCCAGCGTTTTGGCGAAGTGCTAGCGCAGAAACTTGCCTTGGCTGTAAAAGAGGGTAATTGGACGGTGAAGCTAAACCTCAACCCATCGGCCCTAGGTCCTGTGGGAATCGAGCTGCAGGTTGGTGATCGCGGTATCGAGGGTCAGATCGCCGCAAATGATGCTAATGTCCGTCAACTGTTGGGTGATTCCATGCCGCGCCTGCGCCAATCGCTTGAAGCGTTGGTAGGGGAAGGTGCCGGGGTAAATATCGAGCTCAGCGATGGTGATGATCGTCGAGCGAAACGGGAAGATTCTCAGGAATTAGAGCTTTCTATGGACCTTATGGCAGAAGAGCTGATTCCGTCAGAACAGGAACTGGCAAGCGGCAACATTCTTCGGGATGGCTTGAATGTTTTTGTTTAAACTAAACAACGTCTAGCAGGAGTTAACAATGGCTGAGGTAGAAGAAGAAGCATCCTCAAAGGGCGGGTTGATCAAGACGATCTTGATCATTCTCATCGTTCTGCTGGTGGCGGTTGGATCTGCCCTTGGAGCACTGTTTTTTACCGGCTTTTTCGATGAGAAAGAAGCCGATGCGGCAGAAGAAGCAATTGCCGAGCTTGAAGCAGAAATTCAAGGCACTGATGCGATGCAAATGCCTGAGACAGTGTCGAAGGACGTGGTCGAGGAAGAAAAATTCAAGCCCACCTATAAAGACTTTCCGCAGCCCTTTGTCGCCAACATTGTCGGTTCTCGCAAAGTGATGCAGGTTACTCTCGCGGTGATGACTTACTATGGCGAAAAAGTCACCACAAAGGTCGATGAGCATGAATTTGCCATCCGCTCCGCCGTGCTGGATCGATTGCGACTCGTCAGCGAGGCAGAGCTGCGGGAAGAGAATTTCCGCCGTGACTTGCAGGAGGAGCTGGCCTTGATCATGAACGAGACCCTTGAGCAATTTGAAAGCTATAACTTTGCGGCAATCGAATCGGTATATTTCATCGGTTTCGTAGTTCAATAGCACGGGGCGTCTACGGGACGCGAACTAGCAAAGAAAGAAAACTGCAATATGGCCGAAGAAAACGACAAGCTGCTGACCGAGGAGGAGCTCGCCGCCATCGAGGAAATGGTGGCTGCGGGTGATTTAGGCGGCGAGGGCTATAATGTTGGGGTCGCTGCTAGCAACCACGATCTAACCCGTCAAGACACCAGTGCTGGTGTCAACGTGACGGCCATTGAACAGATTAATGACCGGCTGCATCGCTTCATGCGTGTTGGACTGCTGGAAGAGCTGCGCTACAACGCGCGACTCCAGCCAGCTCGCACCGAGATTATCCGCTACGCGGACTATGTTTCGGGTACCTCTCCACCCTTGGCCGTCAACGTCACCAAAATCGATCCGCTGCGAGGCGAATGTCTGGTCGTGATTCACTCGCAAGTGGTGTTCAGCTGTCTTGACAACTGGTTCGGTGGTTCACCTCAGTCACTAACATCGGTGCCCGCGGGTCGTATTTTTACGCCGACGGAGAGCGCCGTCATCAACAAGATACTCGGCGTCATTTTTCACTCTCTGTCGGAGGCTTGGGCGCCCTTTATGCAAGTGGATTGTTCGCTTTCGTCATCTGAGATCAGTGCGGTGTTCGCCAACATTGCTGCGGATGACGAGATGGTCATCATGAATCGGTTTGAAACCCAGGGAGACGGTGAGGATCTTGGCTTCGTCGATATCATTTATCCCTATGCCAACTTAAAACAGGTGCGCGAAGTGTTGAGCACGCGAATCACGACCAGCGGTAGCGATGCTGAATCCGACGCGCGCTGGACGGCACGACTGTCTGATAGCGTAGACGACGTCCCCATAAAGGGTGTTGTTAAGGCGGTAGAGCTCTCAATATCGGTAGATGAGCTGTCGAATTTAAAAGTGGGGGATTGGTTTCCCATACGTCCGCCAGAACACGCCGAGTTTTCGGTTAATGGGTTTCCAGTGTTCAATGTTGAAGTCGGAAGTCGGGGAAACCAAATCGCGGTACAAATCGTTGAAAGCGTAATGTCAGAGGAAGATTCATGAGCGAAACGGAAGATAACGGGCAAGACGCTGAACAGCAGCCGGAACAACCCACAGAGAGAGCTGCCGATCAGTCAGGCGAAAGCAATATCAATCAAGATGTGATTCGCGCGATTCCAATCACGCTCTCGGTCGAGGTGGGCACCACGACGCTTAAGCTTAGAGATCTTATGCGTTTATCCCAGGGCAGCGTGCTGGAATTGGATAGAGGTGTGGGTGAACCTATGATGGTGAAGATCAATGACACGGTAATCGCCAAGGGCGAGATTGTGGCTGTGGGTGATAAGCTTGGGATCAGCGTCACTGACATCGTCGCGCCTCTCGAACGCGTGAAGCCAGTTTAATTGATGGATATATCACCGCTGCTTTCGGCGGTTCTCAGCTTCATTTTCGTGCTGGGATTGCTGCTCGCAACGCTTTGGTTTGTGCGCACTCGTGGCATTGGCATGGGGGCCCTGCAGGGCAAGAACCTGCGTGTCGTGAACTCTCTTCGACTCGGCCCTAAGCATCGTCTGGACGTCATCGAGTATGAGGGTAAGCGCCTACTTCTGGGTGTCGCCGCGCAGCAAATTACCCTGCTCGACAATCAGGAGATCGATAAGACCACCCACGCTGACCGAGAAGACGCCACCGCGATTCCATCAGTCGATACAGACGCAAATGCTTCCCAGGGATCGTTTGCCGGCCAACTTCGTCGGCTCATGCAGCCCAAAAAACCTCAATAATCTACCCCAAGAAGACTGACGCTACTGCGGCCGTCGTCGCGCTGGTCGCGTATCCACGCTGGCCGTGGTGTTGATCACTTGCTCCAGCAGGTCTGTGACCTGGGTTGCGCGCTCTGGGGTCAACGCTGTTCCCAGCCAAACCGGCAGATTGTTGCGAATTTGAATCAATGCCAAGGCGCTGCAGCCTTCGCCCCTTGCATCTAGCCATTGGCCGACTTGGACGCTTCTTTGGGCTGGGTCATGAGTGGTCATCGCTAAGCCACGCAGATTCTGGACCAGACAAGGCAGCACTGGCCCTGCTGTTGTGACAATCCTTTCTGGGGCCGGAGCGCTCAACAGGCGCTCCTGGGCCGTTACTTTTTCTATGTAGTCTTGCGCGTTGGCGGGCAGAGGGACATTTGGGTCGAACCCGTTCGGGCCTAAACGATAGCTGGCCAGCGCCAGCCTGCGACGTGGCTCTGGCGAAAACCCAGCCAAATCGTCGAGTAGCTCGCGTAGGTAGCGGGCACCGGCATCGATATTTGTACAAGGATCAAACAGCGTCCGTCGATCGGTAATGCCCAAGTGATTTGCGGTGATCGGCCATTTGATTTGCATCAGACCTAGGGCATCAGAGCTGGAGATTGCCTCGGGATCCATGCTGCTTTCAACAATGGCTATACCCATGAGCAACGCCTCTTCGACTTGGTACTTATCCGCAGCAGCGGTGAAGCAACCGTTAAAGGGTAAGGCGGCGAGCGGATCGTCGGTGCTGTCCTCTCCAGCCACTGTTGCCGGATCCGGAATGGACAAATTGGGCAAATTCACCGGAGTCGGCGATTCCGTGATTGCGGAGATGGCGGCATCGGGTTCCACAGC
>ERZ802830.5132-NODE-5132-length-10178-cov-4.68043_pt1 | contig 10178 bp, 10 predicted proteins | sample MGYA00345654_ERZ802830 | MGnify/ENA primary metagenome ERZ802830 (study PRJEB30503, sample SAMEA104212375) | marine metagenome | biome: Westerlies Biome; feature: [SRF] surface water layer (ENVO:00010504) within the epipelagic zone...; material: water...
CTCCCACCCCGCGAACAGCCCTTTCCAGTAGTCCTCCTCTGTTTTCCCATTCTCCATGGCTGCACCCAACCCGGGCACGTGGGATGTCCCCATGCCGGCGATTAACTTAGCCATTGTTCCACTCCTCAACCGAGCGGTTACCATTAATCGGACGCCCACCCCCGAGCATCATCTGCTGAAATTCATCAAACGTGAGCCTTGGTTCGGCCATCTGGCCGTACATGACCTGTGGTGGTTGCCTGTCGAATGAGACAAGCTTAAACGCGTAATAGACGTTGGCTCCCAGCTTCAAAAGATCGAGATAGCGACGCTCGATTACGGCCAGCTTTTGATCCTCCATCATCTTGAACGTGTCGAGGTATGCCCTCTCATCCTGAGCAAACTGATCACGACATTCCGCCTTGTTGAGGCTCATCAGGAACATGTTGACGTGGTAACCCTTCCTGTATGTGCGACTATCAAGGGGATAGGTCCCCGGGATATTGTCATATTCTCTTTCCATAACATTCCTCAATCCGAGATACCGTAGTTCCTCGAGATCATTAACAACCGCTATCAATTCGCTCTCTCAGCGAACACAAAAATTCCACCTACTGCCCGGGGTGGAACAAATAAATCTGCTCATTACGGCGTAAACCGTTGGATGATTGTATCAAAAATAGGTTTGCAGACTGGACCCGATTTCGAAATGAAAACACTATGCTTATGATACGAATTGGGTCTATACGGTAGAGTTTGACAGACAGAGATTCTTGGGACGTAACGCGTCAACTAACAGGTTATTGATGGACAAAGAAAACCAAACACAGGTTGAACGTGAGCCGTTTGTAATCGAATCGATAATCGTTGGCGGTGTTAACACAAATGGGTTATTTTTTGATAACTATACATAAAAATAATGAATGTCGGTTGGAGATAAAATTATGAATAAAGTTCTTAAGGTTTGTGGATCAGCGATGCTGGCCTTGTCGGCAGCAAGCTTTGCGGGCGCGGACTCAGTCACCCTGAAATTCCATACGATGGTTCCCATGCCAGCGAATTCAAACGCGAAGTTCGTAAAACCATGGGCAGACAAGATCTCAGCAGAATCCAATGGTGAAATCAAAGTCGAGATGTACCCATCTATGCAGCTGGGTGGGGCACCCCCTCAGCTCGTGGACCAAGTGAGGGACGGTGTTGTTGATATTGTTTGGACCGTGGCCGGCTACACGCCGGGAAGATTCCCACGACTAGAAGTCTTTGAACTGCCTTTCATGCCCGCGGCTGCCACTCCTACATCCCAGGCAATCCAGGAATATGTCGACACCGTAGCGGCTGATGACCTCAAAGATTACAAAGTTTTGGCTGTACACGTTCATGCACCAGGAAAGATCCACACAAAGAATAGGCTGATAAAATCGGCCGCCGATTTGAAGGGTCTTAAAATGCGCGGGCCAACTAGACCAATAACCCAGATGCTAGAGAAGATGGGCGCAACGCCAGTCGGGATGCCAGTTCCGAAAGTTGCACCATCTCTATCAAAAGGAGTAATCGATGGGATGGTAGTACCTTGGGAGATCATGCCTTCATTTAAACTTCAGGAACTAACGAAGTCGCATACCGATATTGTTGGATCCCGGGGTCTCTATACGTCACCATTTCTGTTTATTATGAACAAGGCCAAATACGAATCACTGAGCCCAAAGCATAAAGCCATCATTGATAAAAATTCAGGAATGGCTTTGGCCAAGCTGGCGGGAGAGCTCTGGGACGGATTCGAGGAACCCGCACGAGCGCTGGCTGTCAAGGCCGGGGGTGAATTTCATGATCTATCCGGGGCACCCTTAGCTGAGATAAAAACGATCGGTGACCAGCTGGTTGCAGACTGGATCGCTAACTCAGCGTCTCGTGGGCTAGACGGAAGGAAGCTGGTCGATACTGCTCGCAGCTTAATTAAAAAGTATGAGTGATCCAGAGTCACCAAACTCGGATAAACCAGTGGAGCCCAACCCGGGAAACCGGGTTGGACTTCTACTTCATAAATGTTCAACCTATGCCGCCTTTTTTGGAGGCTTCACATTAGTCGTCCTCGTTGCCGTGAACGCGGCGTCCATTGCCGGTCGTACTATTATTGGGAGCCCGCTTGTTGGCGATTTTGAGCTCATAGAGCTTGGATGTGCGATCGCAATTTCATCATTCCTGCCATTATGTTTCCTCAAAAAGGGTAATGTAACAGTAGATTTTTTTTCCGCTAGATTTCCAGAACGACTGATTTATAGCTTGGAAAGCTTTACAGACTTCCTTTTTGTCGTGGTAGCGACCTCTTTCTCCCTACGCATGACAGTAGGGGTCCAAGATTTTTATAAGTACGGCGAGGAAACAATGCTCCTTCAGATACCGATCTGGATCCCGTTCGTTCCGGTTTTAATCGCTTTCTATTTGCTGACAGCCTGCGCGATATATAGCCTAGTATCACGCTGTCCTCAGATTCCACGGATCAACTAGCGAGATGGAACGGCTAACAATAGGGATCGTCGCCTTCCCGATTTTGTTCTCATTACTAGTGATAAGGGTACCAATTGGTCTAGCAATGCTGATCGTCGGCGCTGTTGGGACGGCGATTATTGCCGGCTGGATGCCCCTATTTGCTCAGATGAAGACCAACGCGTGGCATTTGTTTTCAAACTACTCCCTGTCAGTCATTCCGCTTTTTCTTCTGATGGGTAATTTCGCGACGAAAGCTGGCATGAGCGAATCATTATTTAAATGTGCAAGCGCATTCCTGGGTCACCGGAAAGGAGGAGTCGCGATGGCCGCTATCGGAGGTTGTGCCGGTTTTGGCGCAATTTGCGGCTCATCTTTGGCCACTGCTGCAACAATGGGAAAAGTTGCGCTGCCAGAACTACGGCGCTTGGGCTATTCCCCGGCCCTTAGTACGGGCGCTCTCGCTGCAGGTGGCACGCTCGGAATATTGATACCCCCCTCAGTAATACTAATCATATTTGCCATCCTGACAGAACAAAACATCGCCAAGCTGTTTCTGGCAGCTTTTGTCCCGGGTGCAATGGCAGCAATTGGTTACATGCTCACGGTCGCGATCTATGTCCGAATTAGCCCAGACGCTGGGCCTGCCTCAATAAGAATCAACTGGCGAGAGCGCTTGAAGCTATCTCTATCAATTTGGCATGTCCTTCTGATTTTCATCACCATGATTAGTGGAATCTATTTAGGGTGGTTTACCCCTACAGAAGGTGCGGCTGTGGGTGCATTTGGCACCGGACTGGTTGCGTCTTTCCAGAAACAATTTAATTTCGCGAAGCTATTGGAAGTCATAGAAAGCACTGCCCTGACTTCGGCGATGATTTTCCTGGTTTTGCTAGGAGCCGAATTCTTTAACTCACTGATCGCACTTTCTCAACTACCAGTATTTTTAGTAGATCTTGTTACTGCGGCAAACATCGAGCCAATCTATATCTTGATACTAATTCTAGGTTTGTATTTGGTTCTCGGATGTTTGATGGACAGCCTCGCGATGATCTTACTCACGATACCCATTTTTTTTCCGCTAATAATGACCCTTGATTTTGGACTAACTGGAGAGGAGACAGCAATTTGGTTCGGGATACTGACTCTGATCGTAGTCGAAGTTGGTCTGATCACACCACCGGTTGGTCTCAACGTTTTTATTATCAATAAAATGGCGGGCGACATTCCCATATCGCATACGTTTAAGGGTGTGCTTCCGTTTCTTGCAAGCGATCTCATTCGGGTATCGATACTTCTTCTATTTCCGTCAATAACGCTTTTCCTAATCAGATTGTTTCCTTAGAAAGCAATTTCCTGTCCGAACAAACGTGATACTTTCATGTATACACGCATGGCTTTTTAACGTTCAAATCCAAAAAATATGATCAAAGCGCTTAGTTATATCGGAATCAAATCGACCCTCAGGGATGAGTGGGCCGCATTTGCCACGAAAATCCTAGGGATGCAGCTCATCGACACGGGCGGCGACACCTCAATCTTTCGCATGGATAACCAAGCGCAGCGTTTATTCGTATCTGAAGAACACGACGAATCGATCGCATGTATCGGATGGGAAGTCGATTCAAAAGCTAGTCTAGGAGCCTTCGGTAGTCAACTCGAGGCGAACGGGGTTGAGGTTTTCCATGGATCCCAAAGTCTGGCATCACAACGTCAGGTCGCAGACCTTCTTTGGTTTATTGACCCGGCTGGATTTCGAGTCGAACTAGTTTGGAAACCAGAAGAAACACTGGAACGGTTTGTACCAGGTCGTCCCATCGAGGGATTCAAGGCCGGACCGCTTGGGATGGGTCATGCAGTCCTCTATGTCGCGAATATCGATCAAATGGTCGTGTTTTACCGTGACGTTCTGGGGTTCCAGCTGAGTGATTACGGAAAAAACCCAATCCCATTGTATTTTTTTCACGTAAACGAGCGTCACCATAGCCTCGCGTTTGTCGGTTCTAAAACGAGCGGATTTCATCATTTCATGATCGAATACCAGCATCTAGACGATGTGGGACAAGGTTATGACTTGGCCCAAACTGGTCTTGCAGACATCGCATATACCATCGGTCGTCACACAAACGACTACATGATTAGCTACTACGCCCACACCCCCTCGGGTTTCTTTGTTGAGAGTGGATGGGGTGGTCGGATTATTGACCCGAAAACATGGGTGCCTCACGAAATAATGCTTGGCCCCTCTTTCTGGGGGCACGAGAGACTCCATCTACCGGAAAATGAACGGAGTGCATTTCGCGACAAGCGACTGAAAATAGCCGAAGACGGTCAACGGGCGCCTTTGTTGGCTGACCGTCCGTGGCTGTTTAAGAAGCGAGACGAGGGATGAAAGTATTTGACACGGCCGTCATTGGCCTCGGTCCAACCGGTGCCACGCTTGCCAATTTACTGGCGATGCAGGGTCTATCAGTCCTCGTTTTAGAACGCGAGTCTCAGATCTACGATCTACCGCGGGCAGTTCATTTTGATGATGAAATCATGCGGGTATTCCAGAATATTGGTATTGCAGATGAGCTACTGCCACTGGTTCGGGTGAATCCAGGTATGAAATTTGTTGATAGCGAGAACAATCTCCTGCTCGATTGGCCAAGACCACAGGAAATCACTCCGCAAGGTTGGAACGCGAGTTATCGACTACACCAGCCGGACCTCGAGAGGCTATTGCGAAAAAGGCTTGAGAGTTACGACAATGTCTTAGTGAAGACTGGTACAAGGGTTGCCTCGATCGATCAGACCGACACTGGGGTGGACCTCTTGGCTCATCCATTATCGACGGATACACCAGAAAAGTATCGAGCCCAATACGTGATCGGCTGCGATGGGGCCAATTCTCAGACCCGAACGATTATTCAGTCAGAACTTGACGATTATGGGTTTCAGGAAAGGTGGCTCGTGATCGATCTAATCCTCAAAAAACCTAGGCCCGACCTGGGTGATCATTCGATCCAATTTTGTCTGCCAGATCGACCGATGACCTACTGTCGGGGGCCAGGTAAACGGCGTCGATGGGAGATAACTCTGATGGATTCTGAGGATGAGGAATATGTCACCAGTCCTGATCATATTTGGTCATTATTGAAGCCATGGATAACATCCGATGAGGCAGAACTTGAACGAAGAGCGGTATATACATTCAAATCCCAAGTTGCCAGAGAATGGCGTCGTGGTCGAATATTTCTCGCCGGTGATGCGGCTCACGTGACGCCACCATTCTTAGGGCAGGGGATGTGTATCGGGATAAGGGACGCATTCAACTTGGCCTGGAAACTAGGATCAGTAATCACCCAAGAGGCCGACTCTTCTCTGTTAGAAAGCTATGCGGATGAGCGGAGCTCCCACGCTCGCGCCTACGTAAAGATGGCCATCAAGATTGGTCAAATCATTCATTCGGTAAACAGTAATAACGTTTTGACCGACGTCTCCGAGCATCAGACAGCGTCAGGGGAATTACAATCAATTACTCCAAAACTGGGATCAAGTTCTCTTACAGCTCCTCAACCCGACTCAAACACGAATGCTGAAGGTCGGCCCGCCCCACAGTTTCGTATTCAACCAGGTGACCAGTTACTAGATGATGTATCTGGTTACAGGCACGTAATCATTAGTGATACTCGACCTGTAGGACTGAAAGACGGTGTTTTCTGGATCAATCCGAGACAACAACCGGAGGCATCCAGCCTACTTGAGGATTTAGAGATCGCCGCTGCTTGGATCCGGCCCGATCGCTATATGGGTGCCACCACCAAATCAATGCCAGAACTATACAAATGTTTGCCTAAGTTTCTGAAAACAAATGAAGAATATGGAGATTATAATGAAACTAGCATCTCTTAAATCAGATGATCGCGATGGAGCCCTAATGATCGTCTCTCGCGACCTAACATCCATGTGTGACGCATCTTCTGTCAGTCCCAATCTACGTCATGCTATCGAGCACTGGACCAACAGTTTTCCACCATTAACGAAACTTGCTGGCGATTTGGAGGACGGCATCCTCCAAACAGAGCCATACGATCCAACGCGATTATCGAGCCCACTTCCCAGATCATTTCAATGGGCAGACGGTAGTGCCTATCTGAGCCACATGCGTTTGGTCCGGAAAGCGAGGGGGGCGGAGATGCCACCAAACTCAGAAATAGAGCCGTTACTCTACCAAGGGGGAAGCGATTATTTTCTCGGACCAACCGACAACATTATTTGTCCTGACACTAGCTGGGGCCTAGATTTCGAAAGCGAAATCGCAATTATCACAGACGACGTTCCCATGGGCTGTTCTGTTTCCAAGGCGCCTCGCCATATCAAGTTAGTGATGTTGTGCAACGACATTTCCCTTAGACTCATTATGAAACCCGAGTTGGCGAAAGGATTCGGTTTTTATCAGTCCAAACCAGCGAGCGCGTTTTCGCCCGTTTGCGTAACACTTGACGAGCTCGGGGACAGTTGGGACACCGCCAAAATCAATCTCCCCTTAAAAACGATGTATAACGGTAAGACTTTCGGTAACGTGCATGCCGGCAAGGATTTGAATTTCGATTTCGCACAACTCATCGCGCACGCAGCGAAAACTCGCGAACTCCGGGCCGGAACAATTATTGGCTCCGGGACCGTCTCGAACACTAATTACAACGAGGTCGGATCGTCGTGCTTGGCAGAGAAAAGAATGATTGAAACACTCGAGACGGGCCAACCAGTTACACGATTCATGGAGCCAGGGGATACGATCCGCATCGAAATGAACGACGACGAGGGCAGATCGATTTTTGGCGCTATAGATCAGACAGTAACCAACACTTGAGAGTAAATCGATACGGATACATACCGCTACCGTCTGCAATCTAGGGTCGGTTATGCCGACCGATTCCAACTAACTCACTCTACAAATTTGGAATCTCTTTGACCGTCACATACCCTGAAAAACAGCAATGGACGATTACTGCGACTACCGTCGCCTGCGGTGCTGTATGTGGCGTCCATATTGCCAAGCTCGGCCCATCCATGCCCTCAATCATGGATTATTTCAGTATATCACTCACGGAGGCTGGGATACTCGCGTCAACCTTCACACTGCTCACTATTTTTACTGGTGTCTTTGTGGGTAATACGATGTCTAGTGTGGGAGTAAAAAGATTAATCTGTATCGCAATGCTCCTCTCGCTAATTGGGAGCCTAATGCCGCTAACAATCGATAGCTACAATAGTCTTGTGTTAGGTCGAGCACTCGAGGGTATTGGACTAATCATAATGATGATCGCTGGACCGACCGCGGTCTCCCTATTCACCCAAGACACAACCAGAGCAAAGCACATCGGCTTCTGGTCAGCCTTTATGCCAATAGGTACCGCACTGAGCTTTCTTATGGCGCCATTGACGTTGTCTGTCGGCGGGTGGCAGAGCCTCTGGTTTTTTTCTGTTGTCGTCTCACTTGTCGCACTGATAGCGGCCTGGGTTTGGATCCCAAGTGACTTAAACCAACCATCACTGGGCCTCGATCGCAGACTCCTCAAGAAAACCCTAAACACAACCACACTGATTTGGCTTGGTTGTGTCTTCGCAATGCACTCACTAGTTTTCCACATTATCCTACAATTCATCCCCATCTACGGCACGACATCACTCGGATCATCCTTCTCTACCGTCTCGTACATTGTCGCCGGGTACTGCATTCTCAACGTTTGTGGCAATTTTTTGGCCGGTCAGGCGCTCTACCGAGGAATACGACCCTATCGCTTGATGTCTATCCATTTCATGGCCGTCCCGCTTCTAGCCACCGCACTATTTTTCCCAGATGTACCCGACCCTATACGGTTCATAGCCCTGATTATTGGGGCATTTTTCACAAGTCTCACTCCATCAGCTGCCTTCACGCTTATCGCCAAACTGGCCGAAAAAAAATCAGAAATACCTGCCTTTAATGGTCTAATGCTCCAGGTTCAAGGTGCCGGTATTTTATTTGGTCCTTCCATTACCGGATGGGCTGTGGAGACCTATGAGTCTTGGACTGCAGCCGGCTTCGTTTTAATATGTGCATCGATATTGGTTTTATTGATAATAAATTTAAAGATAAAGTCGGTAGATCAATCAATCTAGGCGGGTATTGCCATGAATCTCATCGACCAGCAACAGCCATATCGGAACACACCATTCGAGGGCACTCATATCCAGACCAAGCCTTTGGCAGCCGCCATGGGTGGTGAGGTGCTCGATGTTCAGATAGCTGACCTGAACGATAAGAACTTCTCCGAAATAGAAAAAGCGTTGCACCATCACAAAATGATATTCTTCCGCGAGCAATCTTTGTCACTTGCTGATCAAGAACGTTTCACTCGTCGTTTTGGTGAATTCGGGACCGATGCTTACACCACTGGGATGCCTGATCATCCCGATATCCAACCGGTAGTAAAAGAAGTAGACACCAAGTCAAAAATGGTGTTTGGCGGTGGGTGGCACACCGATTCACCGTTTCTTGAATGCCCACCTTCAGTAAGTATCCTCCGTGGAGTAGAAATACCTCCCTATGGTGGTGACACTATTTGGTACAATTCAGTACTAGCTTACGAGAGCCTGTCCGAGATCATGAAGTCTATGCTTGCTCCTTTGCGGGTTCATATGTCCGCAAAGAATGTCATTTACTCGATGCGTAAAGTGGCCGAGGAATTGAAATCAAAATCAACCATGAGCGATATGGAGCTGGATCTTGATGTTCAATCAATGCTCGACGGAAAGTATCACCCAATCATAAGGCGGCATCCACAATCTGATGAGATTGGGCTGTATTGTGACGCCGTGTATGCGATCGGCATACAAGGTATGACGGAAAGAGAGTCGAGACCTCTCTTGGATTTTCTAGTCTCGCATATCACTCAGGAGATTTTTTCTTGCCGGCTACGCTGGAAACCGAACACAGTCGCCGTCTGGGATAATAGAAGCTGTCTCCACAGAGCATTCAATGACTATGACGGCTTCAGACGCGAAATGCATCGCACAACCGTAAAGGGCGAAATTCCAATCGCCGCCTTTCAATAATTAAGGAATCATAATGAGTACCGATAGAGCATCATTTAGGGCCGATCACGTCGGAAGTCTTCTGAGGCCTGACTCGGTTAAAAAGGCGCGTAAGCAGTTCTTCGAAGATAAAACGATTGATACTGCTCTCCTTCGCGAAGCGGAAGACGCGGCGATCAATAATCTAGTCAAATTGCAAGAATCTGCCGGCCTCAACGTGGTAACCGATGGAGAGACCAGGCGCTCATTTTGGCATTATGATTTTATGGGGGAGCTGGATGGTTTTGCGCTGGAGGACAGATCAGAGGGTGTCGCCTTCGCTGGTGTCCAACTACGACCCGTGTTTCCTGTTGTCCGGAGCGAGGTTGATTTTCCTGACGATCATCCAATGCTTGAGCATTTCAAGTACCTGGCGACTAAGACCTCAGTGACACCAAAAATTTCTATCCCGGGACCCAGTTGTTGTCATTTCAGGGTGGCGCCGGATGATATATCTCCACCTCAATATCGGGACGTCGAGGTCTACACGGCCGATCTAGCGAAGGCATATAAAAAAGCAGTAGATACATTTTATGACGCCGGGTGCAGGTATTTGCAGATGGACGACATCTTCTTTGCATATCTCTGCGATCCAAAGCACCGCGCCGAAA
>ERZ802830.5135-NODE-5135-length-10175-cov-7.08182_pt1 | contig 10175 bp, 6 predicted proteins | sample MGYA00345654_ERZ802830 | MGnify/ENA primary metagenome ERZ802830 (study PRJEB30503, sample SAMEA104212375) | marine metagenome | biome: Westerlies Biome; feature: [SRF] surface water layer (ENVO:00010504) within the epipelagic zone...; material: water...
GCAGCTGAGGCCGATGAGGCTGGTGCCAGTCTGATGCGCATGCCCAGTTGATTTTGACAGCTTCTGCAGTGGTTTGGCACGTCTCTTGCTAACTAATGTCTAGTAAACATTTCCTGCAGGAGCAAACTGATGTCAACCAGTTCGATGCACGTGGCCAAGACTGGCCTTAATGCCCAACAAACACGAATGCAGATCATCGCCAACAATCTGGCAAACGTTAGCACCACTGCTTTTAAACGCGATCGAGCTAATTTCGAAACATTACTGTATCAGGTACGTCGCGTAGCGGGTGATCAGACAACCGCTGAAACTAATCTTACCTCATCATTTTCCGTTGGCACTGGCGCACGTATTGTCAACACCCAGAAAAACATGTCTCAGGGTAGCATGATCTCAACCGACAATTCTCTGGATCTAGCGATCGAGGGGACGGGTTTTTTTCAGGTACTTTTGCCAGATGGGCGTATTGGTTACACACGAAACGGTTCTTTTTCGACCAATGCTGAAGGCACATTGACAACGGCGAGCGGATACGTTGTTCAGCCAGAAATTCAGATCCCAGCGGGTGCATCACAGATCAACATCTCTCGGGATGGCATCATCAGTGTTCTCCAGCAGGGTGCTGAAAATGCAGAGAACGTCGGCCAGTTGACAATCGCTGACTTTACAAACCGTATTGGCCTACAGCCAGTGGGTGAGAGTTTCTTCACCCGCACTGACACCAGTGGAGAACCTATCGTGGGCAATCCCCAGGAGGAGGGGCTGGGCCGACTCATTCAAGGATCGCTTGAAGCTGCAAATGTCAATGTTGTTCAGGAATTGGTTGAGATGATTGAGACACAGCGCGCCTACGAAGTGAGTTCGAAATCAATCACCTCTGTTGATGAGATGCTCCGCTTCATCTCGAATAATCTGTAAACATATCAATTGGTGGGTAGAGCTTATGTTTGACCGTTTTTTGTTGTCGTCAATTCTAATGGTTGCCTTGTTTGTCAGCGGGTGTTCCACCTATATCGAAAATCAGGCGTCCTACGCTTTTGATCCAATTTACCCCGAGGCCCACGTGCCAGAAGATCATGGAGCACCAACTGGGGCGATTTACGCTGCATCAAAAGGAGGCTTGTTTGCCAAGGATAGAAGGGCGAGGGAAGTCGGCGATATCCTGACTGTCACGCTTTCGGAGACTTTCTCTGCAACTAAATCCCAGGCTGCGACATCATCAAAATCTGATGCTTTTGACGTGGATTTGCCAGTCGGCCTGCCTAATCTTTTTACCGGAGGCTTTGACAAGGGAGCAGATCCGCTCAAAGCAGGAACAACTAGGTCTTTTTCTGGTGCAGGAACTGGGGCCCAATCCAATTCACTCTCTGGCTATCTTACAGTCACAGTCACACGTGTTTTTGATAATGGGAATATGGAAATAGCGGGTCAAAAGAAGATGTTGCTCAATAATGGTGATGAATATATCAGGTTGACCGGGTTGGTGAGGCCGGAAGATATTTCTGCAACAAATTTGATTAATTCAAATCGGATTGCGGATGCAGAAATCACTTATGTCGGTGCGGGAGAAATAGCTGACTCATCACGTCAAGGATGGCTTAGTAGAGCAATGAGAACGATATCGCCTTTCTAGGATTGGAGCAGATCAATGCAAAACTTTCTAAAAGCAACTTTGGGGTTCCTTTTGTTGCTGGTGGTCTTAGCAGGTGTTGCCAAGGCTGACCGTCTAAAGGATCTGACTTCGATCGCCGGCGTAAGAGGTAATCAATTAGTTGGTTATGGAATAGTTGTGGGCTTAGCTGGATCTGGAGATGGAAGCAATGGGCTTACAAAGCAATCGCTGCAATCAATGGTGTCTCAGTTCGGTCTGGTGACCGATGTTGCCAATATTACAGCGTCTAATGCGGCGGCTGTCATGGTAACCGCTGAAATGCCGGCCTTTGTAAAGACAGGCCAGCGCCTGGACGTGACCATTTCCGCCATAGGCGGTGCAAAGTCACTTCGCGGCGGCACATTGCTGATGACACCTTTACTGGGCGCTGACGGTGAGACTTATGCCGTTGCGCAAGGAAATCTTGCCGTTGGCGGTCTCGGCGTCACGGGTAATGACGGGTCATCCTTGACTGTCAACATTCCCACTGTTGGCAGAATTCCTGGCGGCGCATCGGTTGAGCGGATGGTCGAGACGCCGTTTCAGACGCTCGATAATATAATTCTGAACCTGCATCAATCAGATTTCAGCACCTCAATCAAAGTGGCTGACGCGATCAATGAGGTTTTTGGGCCAGCGGTTGCAGTTGCGCTTGACTCATCGTCAATTAAAGTTCGTGCGCCTTCTGATCCAGGACAAAAAGTGTCATTTGTAAGTCTGTTACAGGACATCGAGGTGGATCCTGCGCGTCCGGCCGCAAAAGTTATTGTCAATGCGCGCAGTGGTACAATTGTCATTGGCGGTGATGTCCGGGTGACGCCAGCTGTTGTCACTCACGGTTCGCTCACTGTCAAAGTAAAGGAAGACAAAAAAGTGGTTCAGGGAGACCCGACGGTGACAACAACTGCGGCGGGTGCAACTGTTGCGCCAGGCGGAGAGACTACTGTTGATGATACCGAAATAGATGTGGAGGAGGAGACGGCGCGAGCGTTTGTTTTTGATACTGGCGTCGAGCTATCTGACATCGTTGATGCAATTAATGCAGTTGGTGCTGGTGCCTCTGATCTGGTTGAGATTTTGACAGCTTTGCGTGAAGCCGGTGCTCTTCGTGCCGAGATAATTATTATTTAGGTGGGTAATAGATCATGATTGATGTGAGCATTGTTCCGCCTGACATGCAGGCAATTTTGATGACGGCGGATAGGGAACAATTTGAGAAGCCATCTGAGAATGATGAATTGCGTGCCGCTGCTGAAAAGTTTGAGGCAATATTTCTCAACGAATTCATGAAACAATCCCGTAAAACAAAACTTGCTGAGGATCTGTTTGGCAGTTCTGCAAAGACTACTTACGAGGAATTGCTTGATCGTGAGTATGCAGAAAGTCTCTCAGGCAAGGTTGATTTGGGCATTGCAGATGCGCTGGTTCTCCAACTTGGCGGTCTCGTGAAATAAGCTCATGGCAAATTTATTCGACATCGGAAAGTCTGGACTGGAGTCTTACCGTCAAGCACTTTCTGTTACTGGCCAAAACATAGCTAACATCGAGACTGATGGCTACAAGCGCAGAGAAGCATCGCTAGAGGAAATTAGTGGTGGCAAGGGGGGTGTTACCAGCATTGGTAAGGAAACGGGTTTGGGTGTTCGCGTAACCTCTATTCGCAGATCCTTTGACGAATTTCTTTTAAACAAGGCAAGGAGCGCAAACGCAAGTGCAATATCTAAAGAAACATTTTATCAAAATGTTAAAAATCTGGAGGATATTTTACTTCCTGGAGAGTCCAATATAGGCACTCAGCTAAATCGCTTTTTCTCTGGGCTGCAGGAAATTAGTGCAACCCCATCAGATATGGCTGCCCGTGCCGTCGCCTTGGAGCAGGGCCGCTCGCTGGCAAACTCGTTCCAGGAATTGGCTGTGCTCGCTAGAAATACGAGTTCTGATCTTGAGAGATTCGCAAAGCAGGAGGTCTCTGATCTTAATATTTTTACCACAGAACTCTCAAATTTAAACCAGAGAATTGCCGCAATGGGCTCGTCTGCATCAAATTCTATTCTCGATAGTCGCGACGCCCTAATTGACAAAATTACCAGAGTTGTAGGGGTCACAGTCGAGCTTACGGCTGCTGGAGCTGCTAAACTCACGTTGGGCAGCACTGGCCAGGGTCCTACTATCGTTGATGGGATAAATCAAAGTAATTTGTCGTTAGACAATGTTGATGGGCGGCTGTCTTTTTCTGTGGCAAGGGGAGCAAGCCGTGTCCTAACATCTCAAGTTACTAGTGGCTCACTGCATGGAATTGGAGACGCTTACCTTACCTCGGACGAGGTGATGAAAGAGATCGATAATCTGGCATTTGTATTGGTTCGCGACATGAATGCACTTCACAAACAGGGCATCGATTTGGATGGTGAGCAAGGCGGTTTGGTTTTTAGGGCACTGGATGTCAATCTAAAGGCTAACCCCACAAACTTTGGTGATTGTGTTGCTGAGCCTCAAATTATTGATCATGGCGCTCTGAGCACAGAAAAAATCACCTTTACATATGACGCTGAAAGACAAGTTTGGAATGGGAGAACTGACAACGGAAGCCTCGTAGCGTCTGGTCGATCATCCGTAAACCTTCCCGGATTAAAGGTGCAGTTTTTTGGAGAGCCAGTAAACCTTGATCAAATAATTCTCGATCCAATTAGTGGTAGTGCATCCGGTGTTAACTTTGCTCTATCAAGAGGTGAGGATTTTGCAGCAGCATCCCCCGTGCTCGTCTCAGCGGACGTGTCCAATGTAGGTGATGCCGTGCTAAGTATGGCGCCAACCTCTGCCTCTTCACCGTCTGGGCTGGCCTCAATTGCTGAATTTCATAATGGTTTGTCAGCGATCAGTTCCAGCCAATTTGTTCAAGGTGGTGCTGTCGCAGTAATACCTGCGAATGTATCGAGCATAGATTTATTGAGTTTGAGCCGTCAGTCGAGTTCGCAATTTAATGTGGCTGACACTGAGATGGCTGGCGTTGTGAGCATGTCGCTTGATATCAAGTCGGTCGATAACAGCGGCAACCCCGTGTCCAAGACAGTCAATTTCAACCTCAGCCCATCATCTTTCAAGGATGGAAGCGCTGGTTGGAGTGATATGAAGGAGATCGCTTCCCTTTTAAATCAAGGGGCGATAACAGGCACCGTTTCCGGCACGGGCCAGACAGTGACTTTTGCAGGCCTTGGCGCTTACGCTTCTGGCTTTGAAGAAAATATGACTATCAGTCTTTCTTCAGATGATTTCTCGGCCGCTTCGCTAGGTCTTGGTTCCGGCAAAGTTTCAAATGCTGCATTGTTAGCCAGGATTGATGCGGCGTCAGACATACAGATTTTGACCCGAGAAGGAAGACACATTGCTGGAACAGTCGCTGCATCAAACAGCACTGAAAAGTGGCGGACACAGATAGACAATTCCCCTCCCTTTATAAAGGGTGCTGTATATCGCTCTGATTATCTAAACTTATCTGGGGATCAAGGATACATTGGAGTAAAAGTTGACAGTACGTTCAACGCCACAGATGCACTTGTTGAAACAAGTGATAATAGTGTTCTCAAATTATCTGAACTAGCTACGCCGGCAGCAGGCGAGTTTAATGCAGTAAAGCTCTCCACAACAGATGGGAATGTGGTGGAGTTCGGGGCTCGAGCGGCGGGTTCGGCAGATGGCAATTCAGTAAAAGCGTTGAAAGCGGCATTTGATGACTTAGCCGATAAAAAAGGGTTCAGCGTGTCTTTAGATGCACTTAATAATTTGCATTTCGCCCGCTCTGATGGTTTGGATTTTAGTGTTGAAAAATCCACAGGCGCATATAAGGCCGTCTCCGTTTCTGGCCATTCAACTATGAATGACGGCACATTAAGACTTCTGGCGCTTAGAACACCAGACGCAAAAGTTGTTCTTCAAGGAACGAGCAATTCAAACGTTGAAAGCACTGTTCTGGGGGATTTGGCATCACAATTTAGAGCGCTCGATGAGGTTGGGAGGCAGGGATTTAATCTTGCTGAGATCACAGATTCCAGTGGAAATACTGTGTCGCTGCAATTTTATCGAGTTGATGGTTCTGATTTTACTATTCAGTCAACGAGCGATGACCTGGTGCATGATGGTGGTTCAAATGCTGCTTCAGCACAGTTTACGCCTACCATAGCTGCTGAGGTAAATATTGCCAATAAAGCCGGGGGTAACGGTCTTGAAACTGGGGATGTCGTTAGCGTAGCTCTTACAAATGGCGATAAGTCGATATCAGCCAATGAAATCACTGTGACAAGTGCGGGTGTGGTGAAGGACGTCTACGACTATTTTACCGCTCAGTCACCAAAGAAAGGCTACTCATTTTCAATAAATGGATCCAATAGTCAGCTAACAGTAAAACGTGCCGATGGAGTTAACTTTAGCGTAAGGGTAACGCCGCAAGATAGGTCCGGTGATGGCGTGGATGTAATGCAGCTGGATTTAGATGGCGGGGGCAATAATATCTCCACTGATACCACAGGTGCATACCAGTTTACGACGGGTGGAAACAGCACTGTCGCCATGGTTAATATAGCTGGCGTCACAACAATTGCGGATAACTTAGTTGAAAATGTGACGGTTGGTGGCGGGTTGCTCTCAACTAGTGCTGTTACAACTAATAGTGCGTCTAAAGTGAATGGAAACCAGAATGCCACTGCGGTCAAATTTGGCTCATTAGAGGGGATTGACACCAATGAGAGTTCACATGATGGGTTTTCTGCGTCGGCTCAGACCGTAAATTACAAGGTAATGGTCGGCAATCTAAACGTGACTTTGGGGTCGGCTGAAATTGATGGATCCAGAGGAGATGATGTCGCGAGAGCCGCTATAGAAGCGTTGCGTGCAGGCGCGCCGATCCCTACAATTACCGGCCTGGTCAGCAAGAAGTCAGCGATTTCATTTACGCTGTCAGATGTAAGCCTTTCTGCATCTCAAATTCATAGTGATGTTGAAAAAGTAGTAAATTACCAAGGCGCAAATTATACCTTCATCAGCGATGGCTCCAATATTTCCGTTTCTGGCGGGCCGGCAAATGTGATGAGCCTCGACTTCTCAGGCAGTACAGTTAGCGGCTTTGCCAAGTCACCACCTAAAGATGGCGAGACAGTATATATTGCATTTGAGGATCAACAATATGCGCTCACCATGAAAGATGGCGAGGTTGTAGTATCTGGCGGCGAACAGGATCGACTGACTGCTTTTTTTGACAGTGAGATGAAGTTGCGTATATCAGCACAAACGGGCTCGTTAAGTAAATCAGCATTTTCGATCGTCCCGGATACAACGATTTTTGGGAATGTTGAGGCCGCGAGAAATTTTGGCCTTATGGACGGATTCACAACTCCTGTCACCTATTTCTCCAACCAGCCCTGGATCGGTGTAAATTTTAAAAGCGGTGGCAATGCCGCTGAGGGTAATGAGACAATTCAAGTTGATTTGGTGGGCGCATCTGGCACTGAAAATCTGAGTTTTACTTCGGGCGCACTTGCAAGCAATGATGATGATGAAATTCTTACAAAGATTAAGACGGCCTTTGATGCTCTTGTTGATAAAAAGGGCTATACTGCCTCGGTATCGGACAACGTTTTGTGGTTTACTCGTTTTGATGGCGGTAATTTCAGTTTCGAAGCAACGGAAGGTGGCACAGTTGGCTCAACAGCCATTTCTTTAGAGGCCAGTCTATGGCCTGCAGCAAAAGCTGATCTTTCATCTGGAGTTCCAACATCAGCGACTTCAATTGGCTCTTCCTATAAAGCAACCGACTTTGAGTTATCGCTTGAGGGTGACAAAATTACAGCTAAATCTGCAGGTGATGTCCTCGCACCAACATTTATTGTTGAGGCACAAAGCCTGGCTGGGCAGCGGCTGACGTTGACAGATTTGCCAGATGAGGAGCTAATCATTGCCATCGGCGATGTCGGCGCGCGCCGAATTTCAATGCAATATGATCTGGTGCCTGAAAACACCCCCAAAATTGCTCAGGATATCAAGGTCAAAATTTTAGATGCCAATGCGGGAACAGTGGAGTTTTTTGATAAAGCCACGGGCACTTCAATCGCTTCTCGAACTCTGGATGATGATAATTCAACCGAAGCCTTGTCTTTTGCAGTTGAGTTAGAGGGTATTCTTAAATCAGGCGACAGCTTTTTTATGGAGTCAAACCTATCCGGCGTTGGCGACTCTCGGGCTATGCAGGAGCTTATTTCACTTCGGTCAGCCGAAGACAGGGCAGATGGAAGAGGCGGATTTCAGCGTCTATTCAGCAACACAGTTTCTAAGCTCGGCGCAACCGTTCAGTCAGGTAAAATGTCTGCAGAGGCATCCGCGTCGATTAGGGATGCAAGTGCAGAGGCTGAGGCGTCATACACTGGTGTAAATTTAGATGCTGAGGCCTCTAGTTTAATACAGCAACAACAGGCATATCAGGCTTCGGCACGAATTTTGCAGACAGCTAGAGAAATATTCGACACGTTGCTAAAGAGCATCTAACAGCCGTGTCGCGTTTGTATAGCGAGGGGCTTTTAGCATGCAGGTCAGCACTAAATTATTTAACGAGCAAGCAATTGCGCAGTTCAATAAACAATCTGCAGAAATCCAAGATATTCAATCGAAAATCGCAACAGGAAAAAATATCCTGAATGCGTCGGATGACCCTACTGCCGCAGCAAATTTGTCTTTTGCTAAAGAACAAATGAGCGCAATTGAAAAGTATAAGTCCAATATTCAGCATGCCAATACCCGCATGACTATGGCGGAAAATGCACTGGACGATGTGACGACGGTGCTGACAAGAATATACGAATTAGCGATCCAAGGCCGCAATGATAGTTATACGGTTCAGGATAGGGTGTCGATTGCAGTGGAAATAGCCCAACTAAAAGAAACTTTGGTTGGGCTTTCAAATGCTAAAGACCATAAAAATGATTTCCTTTTTTCTGGCTTTAAGGTAACAACCGTACCCTTCGAGAAAAATTTTGATGGCAGCGTCACTTATAAAGGTGATAGAGGTGTTCATTCAGTTCAGATCTCGGAAACCATGAAGATGAAAACATCAATGGATGGTGGAAGTGTCTTCTTGAGAATCAAAACCGAGGCAGGGCGACAAAGTGTTTTTGACATTGTATCGAAGATTGAAACTGATTTGAAAGCCGGTTTTGTTGACAAAGCCTCTATTGGGGAGATGAATGCGGCTATAGATCATATCGCGGTCCAACGTTCCATGGCTGGTGCACAGATAAATAAAGGTGAGATCCAGTTAAGTGCGATTGAGAGACGCATTGTATTGATGAAGGAAAAAGTTTCTGGAATGGAGGATGCTGATTTATCAAAGTTGGTTACAGAATTGCAGTCAAAAATGACTAGCCGCGATGCTGCGCAACAGTCATTCGTTAAAATTGGTCAGCAAAGTCTCTTTGATTTTATCAGATAAAATAGAACAAGCCTCGATTAAGAGGCAGTGGTAAAATTATAAATGAAAAAAGGGCGGTCTATGACCGCCCTTTAATGTTGTTATGGGTTTTTGCTTAACCTTGCAAGAGGCTCAGCACGCCCTGCTTAGAAGCGTTGGCTTGTGCCAGCATCGCTGTAGCTGCCTGGCTTAGGATCTGTGACTTAGTCAGGTTTGAGGTTTCAGTAGCAAAGTCTGCATCCTGAATACGGCTCAAGCTTGACTGCAAGTTTGCAGATACGTTTGACAGGTTAGTTACAGTGTTATCAAGACGGTTTGAAACGCCGCCCAAATCAGCACGCTGCTTGTTGATAGTCTCAATCGCCGCATCAATTACTGCGATAGAGTCCTTAGCTGACTGCGCGTCGGTGATTTTAACATCAGTTGTGCTAAACGACACACTTCCATTACCATCTTCCACTATTTCTAAGCTGGTGATGTTTGCGGCTTTAACCATATTAGCCATCTGATTAGCAACACCTTTTGCTGAGAGTTCTGCACCGTCAGTTCCGGCGAATACGGTAAAGGATTGACCCTCCACAGAGAAGTCAAACTTGTCGCCTTTTGAGACCAAACCACTCACAGATACAGAACCGTCCTTTGCTTCAACCTTCAGAGTAGCGTTTGGAGTGTCTGTCACGCCCACATTAGTCACAGTGGTGGACTTAGAGTTAGTGAATGCACCCGCACCGCCGATGTTCATGTGAACAAATACACCAGTTGCTGCCGAGTTTTCGGTTACAGTAATACCTTCGATGTTTGCGTCGTCAATTGCAGCTTTTAACTGCGATTTCAGACCAGCCGCAGTGTTAGCAAAACCATCTGCACCAATCTTCATCTCAACAGTTGTGCCGTTGATATCAAACTGGAATGTATCACCGTTGTCGATTGTACCACCCAAAGTGATAGACACTTCCTTATCGTTGAAGCCAGCAGTCGTATCGATAGTGATTGTGGCATCCTCTGTAGACTGGTCTTTGGTAACGCGGGCGTTATTGACCTCAGCAAGTGTATCAATCAAAACACGACCAGTTG
>ERZ802830.5136-NODE-5136-length-10174-cov-8.32049_pt1 | contig 10174 bp, 9 predicted proteins | sample MGYA00345654_ERZ802830 | MGnify/ENA primary metagenome ERZ802830 (study PRJEB30503, sample SAMEA104212375) | marine metagenome | biome: Westerlies Biome; feature: [SRF] surface water layer (ENVO:00010504) within the epipelagic zone...; material: water...
AACATAATATTTGCTTCTTTATTAGGTTACTCGACAAGACTTTTATCATCATTTGTTTTTGCAAAGATTTGGGTTTTTAGAGATAATTCACAAAAAAAAATAATTAAATCTTTTTTTATTTTTTGTTTAATTTATTTTTTAGGAGGTTTAGAAATGTCTCTAGTAATTATTTTTTTGAGTCGATTAATTGATAATTATAAGATTGCTTGGTTGATAGGAGCATTTATTGGCGCCTTAAATAATTATTTAGGTTTGAAATATTTTTTATTTAAGAAGTAATTTATATTTCGTGTACTAGAAGATTTTGTGAAGTAACTTCTTTGAAATCAACTTGCGAATAAAACATTTTTTTGCTCGTAGTCATTAAATATATTTTCTTAGTATGTTTTATTTTCTTTGATTCTAAAAGATTTTTAACAATCATCTTGCCGTAACCTTTCCCTTGATGATTTTGATCAATTACTATATCCCATAAAACGCCTCTATAAATACCATCTGACAAGGCTCTCCCAAAACCAACTGGTTCATTATTAGACCAAATACTTACAACAACATCGCTATTAGCAAGACATTTTTTGAGGTCTTTAATTGTTCTATCCTTAGCCCAAAATGCATTACGATGTAGAAATTGTTGAAGTTTAAATAATCCTTTCGTGGGTTTGAGATTAGGACCTAATCCAAATAATCTTAATCCAAGAGCACCTTTTGAATGTTTAATTAAAAATACTGGTTTCATAAGTTTGGAAATTCTAAAATTTTGAGAGAAATGTAATAACTTCTTTGTAAATTTGATTTAATACCTTAATCGATTTCTTTTTAAAAAAATAAAGAGATATAGGATTTGCTCATTTAGTTGTAACGCACTAATTTATAATGATTGTAATAGGATAAATTTTTTAGAGGAAAAACAATTATGCTCAAACTTTTGTTGGGAGACCCGAATACACGAAAGTTAAAGAGATATCAACCAATAGTTGAAGAAATAAACTTATTAGAAGAAGACGTATCCATATTAACTGATGATGAATTGCGGAATGAAACTCATAATCTCAAATCAAAAATTTCATCAGAGTTAAATATTAAAAAACAAAAGGAACTATTAGAAGAAACATTACCAAAAGCTTTTGCAATCGTCAGAGAAGCAAGTAAAAGAGTTTTAGAAATGCGTCATTTTGATGTGCAATTAATTGGTGGGATGGTTCTCCATGAAGGACAAATTGCTGAGATGAAAACTGGAGAAGGTAAAACTCTCGTTGCAACGCTACCTTGTTATCTCAATGCTTTAACTGGTAAAGGTGTACATGTTGTTACCGTGAACGATTACTTAGCTCGAAGAGATGCTGAGTGGATGGGACAAGTGCATCGTTTTTTGGGCTTATCAGTTGGTCTAATTCAGCAAGATATGAGTCCTTCTGAAAGGAAAAAAAACTATGCATGTGACATAACCTATGCCACTAATTCTGAATTAGGCTTTGATTATTTGAGAGATAACATGGCTACTGAAATCGAAGAAGTAGTTCAAAGAAAATTTAATTATTGCGTAATAGATGAAGTAGATTCAATTTTAATTGATGAAGCAAGAACTCCTCTAATAATTTCTGGTCAAATTGAAAGGCCACAAGAAAAATATCAAAAAGCGGCAGAATTATCATTATCTCTAATTAAGGCGAAAGAGTTGAGTAAAGATGGTATTGATCCAGAGGGTGATTATGAAGTAGACGAAAAACAACGTAGTTGTATATTAACTGATCAAGGATTTGCTAAATGTGAAGAGGCCTTGAAGGTTAATGATTTATACGATCCTAAAGACCCGTGGGCTCATTACATTACTAATGCTTTAAAAGCTAAAGAATTATTCGTTAAAGATGTAAATTACATCATTAAAAAAGATGAAGCGGTAATAGTTGATGAATTTACTGGAAGGGTTATGCCTGGAAGAAGATGGAGTGATGGACAACATCAGGCAATCGAAGCAAAAGAAGGTCTTAAAATTCAACCTGAGACTCAAACATTAGCATCTATAACGTATCAGAACTTTTTCCTTTTATATCCAGGCTTAGCTGGTATGACAGGAACTGCCAAGACCGAAGAGGTGGAATTTGAAAAAACTTATAAATTAGAATCAACAGTTGTTCCAACTAATCAGACAAGGAAGAGACAAGATTGGGCTGATCAAGTTTTTAAAACAGAGCTCGGAAAATGGAAAGCGGTCGCTAATGAGACAGCAGAAATACATAGGAACGGTAGACCTGTTTTAGTAGGTACAACAAGTGTCGAAAAAAGTGAGTTATTAAGTACACTTCTTTTCGAGCAGCAAATCCCACATAATTTGCTAAATGCAAAACCAGAGAATGTAGAACGCGAGGCAGAAATCGTAGCTCAGGCTGGAAGATCTGGTGCCGTCACCATCGCAACAAATATGGCTGGAAGAGGGACTGATATTATTCTTGGTGGTAATAGCGACTATATGGCAAGGCTAAAATTAAAAGAGACTTTAATGCCCTTACTCGTTAAGCCAGATAATGAGCATAAACCGCCAATACCTCAACAAAGAAATTCAAAATCTGGGGGAGGATTTTCTGCAAATGTTGATTCAATTGCAAATAAAAAGACTAAAAGTAGTGTAGACAGTCTTTTCCCATGTCAGTTAGGCGAAGATATTAAAAGAAAACTATCTTTATTATCCAATGAACTTGTAAAAAATTGGGGAGATAGAAGCTTAACTATTCTGGAATTAGACGATAAAATTGCTACTGCTGCTGAAAAAGCTCCAACTGAAGATAAACTAATACAATCTTTGAGAGAATCTTTATCAGAGGTGAAAAATGAATATGAAAAGGTATTAATTCATGAAGAAGAAAATGTTAGGAATGCTGGAGGTCTTCATGTCATTGGAACTGAAAGGCATGAGTCAAGAAGAGTTGATAATCAACTTAGAGGAAGAGCAGGTAGACAAGGAGATCTTGGAAGTACCAGATTCTTTTTATCTTTGGAAGATAATCTATTAAGGATATTTGGAGGAGATAGGGTAGCAAACCTAATGAACGCTTTTAGGGTAGATGAAGATATGCCTATTGAGTCAGGTATGCTTACTAGATCTTTAGAAAGTGCACAGAAGAAAGTTGAGACTTATTATTATGACATCAGAAAACAAGTTTTTGAATATGATGAGGTAATGAATAATCAAAGAAAAGCGGTTTATAATGAGAGATTAAGAGTTCTAAAAGGGAATGATTTGAAGAAACAAGTCATAGGGTATGGAGAAAGAACAATGGAAGAAATTGTAGAAGCTTATATCAATCCTGATTTACCTCCAGAAGAATGGGACATTGATCAATTGATTTCTAAAGTAAAAGAATTCATTTATTTATTAAATGATCTTAAATCAGAAGATGTTAGTGTCTTATCTATTGAAGAATTAAAGAATTATCTACAAGAGCAATTACGTATTGCATATGATTTGAAGGAAGCTCAAATAGAGAAATTTCGTCCAGGTTTAATGAGAGAAGCTGAAAGGTTTTTTATACTTCAACAAATTGATAATTTATGGAGAGAACATCTTCAATCGATGGATTCTTTAAGAGAATCTGTAGGATTAAGAGGTTATGGTCAAAAGGACCCCTTGATTGAATATAAAAACGAAGGTTATGATATGTTTCTTGAAATGATGACTAATATGAGAAGAAATGTCATTTATTCAATGTTTATGTTTCAACCTAAAAGCGAAAAAGAAACTAATAATTGATTCGCAATTAGTTATCTCCTAAGAATTCTATTATTTCTTTGTCTTTTAGATTTTGTGCATTGCCAACTTTAGAAATATCATTAGATTCTGAATTTACTAAACATTGAAGGGTATTTTCTAGTTTAAGGATTTGGTTTTCAAGCTGATCTATTCTATCCATTAAATTTTTAATTACATTAGCTTCAGCGTCTGGTAAAGCAGAGTGTGCTAAGGGATTAACTTTTACACCACTTTGATGAACTACTCTTCCTGGTATCCCAACAACAGTACTATTTTCTTCGACATTACGAACAACGACTGAACCGGCGCCAATTCTAGTATTTTGTCCAATTATTATTGAGCCTAGAACTTTTGCTCCTGCCCCAACTACAACATTCTCCATTAATGTTGGATGCCTTTTGCCATGACTTTTACCAGTTCCTCCTAATGTAACTCCTTGATAAAGTAAGCAGTTATTACCAATTTCAGCTGTTTCTCCTATAACAACACCCATGCCATGATCTATAAAAACTTTTTTCCCAATTTTGGCACCTGGATGTATTTCTATTCCTGTTAATAATCTATTTAAATGACTTAATAATCTCGGAATTAAGGGTAACTTTAATAACCATAATTTATGAGTAAACCTATGAACGATAATTGATTGGAAACCAGGATAGCAAAGAAAAATTTCTAAAATTCCTCTCGCTGCAGGATCTCTCTCTCTTATTATTTCAATATCTGACTTGAAAGTTCTTAGCATGATGAATTAATTAATTACTCCTATCTCGGCTTTTAAATGATTTATAGTTTTTATGCTTAAATAATTTTTTGCACATATAATTTGTGGTACTCTCATCAATTGAGAACGATTTTTTAACAGAGTATTTTCAATAACAGATAAACTAGGTCCATCGCAAACTATATAATTGGATGCTTTTAAAAGGGCTAATAATCTACTGCTGTTATCTGAGATGGTAGTCATGATTACTATATCACTTCCTCTCATGCTATGTATGATGATTTCTGCAGCTCTTAATAGGCCAGGACTGATGCTTACAATACCTACACAACTACCAGGTTTTAATTCTTTGATTATTTTTAATTCTTTCTGAAAGTCGCTCAAATCAACAGCAATAGCTCTAACCCTATATTGTTTTGCTAATTTTTCTAAGGGTTGTAAAAAATATCTACTTGTGACAATTGTCCCATTATTGGAGTTGCAAAGAACTTTTTCTAATTCTTCCATAGGGACAACTTCTACTGGGACGTTGATGTTTGGAGAGAGGTCTTCTGCAATTAACATAGAAGCACCAATATCTTCCCGAGGGGTACTAACGATTATTCTTGATCCACATTTAATACGCCAATCAATTTCATTAGTCAACAGATTTCTTGTTTCTTGAAGAGTGCATCCAAGTTTGATTAATTTGTCTACTGCTTTTTTTGTCTCTAGATCAGGAGTTGTATTTAAATTGTTTTTTGAATTAAAAGATTTTTTAAGATTTTCTCTCACATAAATCCCTGATCCTGCTATGGCTTCAACCACTCCGTCCGTTTCGAGTTGTCTATAAACTTTACTTATAGTATTGCGATGCAATCCTGTTTGCATAGCTAATTGTCTAGTACTAGGCAAGCGATGACCTGGAGGATAATATCTAGCTGCAATTGCAAAGCAAATTTGATTATATAACTGTGTAGATGCAGGAATATCAATTTCTTGTTGAATATGAAATCTCACTTTAGAAAAAACCTAATTAATTTCTTTTATGTTCACAAGTGATATTTTAACATCCATCAAAATTTTTGAATGAATTTCGTATTGTTAGATTGGCTAAATTTACCCTTCTTCTTTTCTTATTAAAGGTGTTTTTCTGGGACTTAAAAACATAATCATATTTCTACCTTCCCTTTTTGGCCTTTGTTGAACTTCTGACTGTTCTTCTAAATCATTAGCCATTTTCAAAAGGAGTGTTTCTGCTAAATTTGAGTGTTGAATTTCTCTACCTCTAAAAAAAACTGTACATTTAACTTTATCGCCTGATTTTAAAAATCTCACAGCTTGACCTATTCTTACGTCATAATCATGTTTATCAATTTTGTATCTCATTTTCACCTCTTTAACTTCAGTTTGGTGAGATTTTTTCTTTGTTTCTTTTGCTTTTTTCTCCTGTTCAAATTTATATTTTCCGTAATCCATTATCCTACAAACAGGCGGATTAGCTTTCTCGCTTACTAAAACTAAGTCAAGTCCTCTTTGATCAGCAATTTCTAGCGCTTTTATTCTATCAAGAACTCCTAGTTGTTTCCCATCTGAATCAACAACTCTTAGTTGAGGGTATTTTATTCTTTCGTTAATATTTGGGAGCTCTCTAACAGGAGCGCGGCGATCAAAGCGTGGACGTGGTGGCATTCAGTTTTTTAAAATGATTGTTTTGATGATGAAAAGAACTACTTATTTTATAAAGTTAGCGTAATGCATACTTTATATTGATTATTGCATCTTTTAGTAGGTTTTTGTTATTAAGCCAAATTGGATTGTTTTTATTACGGAACCATGTTTTTTGTCTCTTAGCAAATTGGATTGTTTTTGTTGTAGTTATTTCAATAGCTTTTTCAAGTTTTAAATTTTCCTTTATTACATCCTTGGCTTCCCTATATCCAATCGTTTCTAGTAAAGGTAAATTTGATCCATATTGATTAATAATCTTTTTGGTCTCCTCTATAATTCCAAATTCAAACATATTTTTTGTTCTTTTGAAAATACGTTCTTTTAAATCTTCTCTATATAGACCTAATTCTAATATTTTCCATGGGGGAGGGTCCTGGAATTTTTGAGAGGATATTGGTTTGCCTGTTACATAAAAGACTTCTAAAGCTCTTATCGTTCTAACTTGATCAGCGTAATTGATTTTTTTTGTTAGGACAGGATCACAAATTTTTAAAAGTTCCCAACATTTTTCTTGCCCTAGTTTTTCGAATTGTGATCTTAAAGCTTTTTGAGGGGGCACATCCGGAGCAAAGAATCCCTTTATTATTGAATTCATATATAGCCCGCTTCCGCCTATTAGAAAAGGAATTCTTTTTTGATTTAGTTCCCGATTTATTGATTTGGTAGCAATTTCTTGAAATTGTTTTGCATTTACTTGGCTAGAGGGTTCTTCAAGATCTATTAAAAAATGCTTTATTGTTTTTTGTTGTTCTTTAGTTGGCTTTGCTGTACCTATGTCCATAAATCGATAAAGTTGTCTTGAGTCGACATTATGTATATTGAGATTAAAATATTTAGCAATTTCGATTCCTAGCTCAGTTTTGCCACTCGCTGTAGGCCCGATTAAAACTATTACTAATGGTTTTGGTTGGAACATATGTGATTTTTTGGAAGAAATATTCAATTCATATGATTAAAGTGATTAAAATTTGCATTTACTTCAAGCCTTTCTCTTATACCGATGGTAAATTTAATGCAACACCTTTTAAAAATAACATTTTAAAAGTTTTATTTTATTTTTTATATTAAATGAGTGAGGAAAAAAGATCTAATAAAATCTCCAATGACTATGGTGCTGATCAGATACAGGTTTTAGAGGGTTTAGAACCTGTTCGTAAACGACCAGGAATGTATATTGGTTCTACTGGTCCAAGAGGGCTTCATCATCTTGTCTATGAAGTCGTAGATAATTCTGTAGATGAAGCCCTAGCTGGTCATTGTGATCATATTGAGATAGTTCTTAAAAAAGATGGATCAGCTTTGATTTCAGATAATGGCAGGGGTATTCCTACAGACATACATCCAAGAACAGGTAAAAGTGCTTTGGAAACTGTTCTTACTGTTCTTCATGCAGGGGGGAAATTTGGAAGTGGTGGATATAAGGTTTCTGGTGGATTACATGGCGTCGGAATATCTGTTGTTAATGCTCTAAGTGAGTGGGTGAATGTTACTGTTTTAAGAGATGGTAATGAGTTCAATCAAAGATTTGAGAAAGGCATTGCAAAAGGTGAATTGAAATCCCAAAAACAACAAAATAAACCATTAAAAAAAGGGACAACAATTTGTTTTAAGCCAGATACATCAATATTTACTGATGGTATTGAATTTGATTATGCTCTTTTATCCTCAAGATTAAGAGAATTAGCTTATCTTAATGGGGGCGTCAAAATTATCTTTAGAGATGAGAGGCAAAATTTATCCGATGGTTCTTTCAAAGAAGAAATTTACTTATATGATGGTGGCATTAAAGAATATGTTGAATACATTAATAAAGAAAAGGAATCTATTCATTCTGAAGTTATTTATGTCGATTCCCAAAAAGATAATGTATATGTAGAAGCAGCTCTACAATGGTGTTCGGATGTTTATTCAGATAACATACTAGGATTTGCAAATAATATCAGAACTATAGATGGAGGAACACATATAGATGGTTTAAAAACAGTCTTGACTAGAACTTTTAATGCCATCGCGAAAAAAAGAGGTAAAAGAAAAGAAGTTGATAAAAATTTGTCAGGAGAAAATATTAGAGAAGGTTTGACAGTCGTATTATCTGTAAAAGTTCCAGAACCGGAATTTGAAGGTCAAACAAAGACAAAATTGGGAAATACTGAAGTGAGAGGGATTGTTGATTCGCTCATAGGAGAATCATTAATAAAGTATATGGAATTTAATCCTAATGTTTTTGATTTAATTCTAGAAAAAGCAATTCAATCTTTTAATGCGGCAGAAGCAGCCAAACGAGCGAGGGATTTAGTAAGGAGAAAAAGTGTTCTTGAGAGTTCAACTTTGCCTGGTAAATTGGCAGATTGCAGTTCAAGAGATCCCTCAGGTGCAGAGATTTATATAGTTGAGGGTGATTCCGCTGGAGGTTCAGCTAAACAAGGAAGAGATAGGAGATTCCAGGCGATTTTACCTTTGAGAGGAAAAATATTAAATATTGAAAAAACAGATGATGCAAAAATATATAAAAATACAGAAATTCAATCACTAATCACTGCTTTGGGATTGGGTATAAAGGGTGAAGAGTTTAATGTAAATTCTCTAAGGTATCATAGAGTTGTAATTATGACTGATGCAGACGTAGATGGGGCACATATTAGAACATTACTATTAACTTTTTTTTATAGATATCAAAGGGATCTCGTTGAAAAGGGTTTTATATACATTGCATGTCCCCCTTTATATAAAGTTGAAAGAGGCAAAAATCATAAATATTGCTATAACGAAAATCAATTGAAGCAAACTATAGAAGATTTTGGAGAAAAAGCTAACTATAATATTCAAAGATTTAAAGGTTTAGGTGAAATGATGCCTAAACAATTATGGGATACAACAATGAATCCTCAGACACGAATGATGAAAAGAGTAGAAATTGAAGATGCTCTAGAAGCAGATAGAATATTCAATATTTTGATGGGAGATAAAGTGGCACCAAGAAGAGAGTTTATTGAAACTCATAGTGCGAATTTAGATATGGCGACATTAGATATATGATGAAAAATGTGATAAAAAATATTTGTTTAATCGGATTCGCTCTGATTGGTCCAATTACCTTACCGGCAGGAGGCATACAAAGGAATTTGAATGAATACTATATTCTTAATAATTCCAAGGAAATCATCCTAAATGCAAATTGTTCACTTTATACTTTTCCTAAAATTAACGCTAAAAGATTGTTGGTTCTTAATACCGGTTCCTCACTATCAGTTTTACAAAAATGGGTAGTCAATGAAAATGATACTTGGGCGCGAGTAGAGTTGCTAACAAATAGATTTATTGAAAATCCTAATATAACTAAAAGGGGTTGGATTAAAATATAGAGTTTGGAATTAGATAGTGTTATTCATATTTTAGCAGGAAGTACTTTAGGGTTAATTGTAAGAATGGTTATAAAATATATTTCTGGAAGAGAGAAAATATTTACTTCTAATACTATTTTAATAGTAAATGTTTTAGCATCTTTATTTTTAGGTATTTTCGTAAGTTTAAATATAACAAATAAGAATTTAATATTATTTTTTTACGTTGGTTTTTTAGGTTGTTTAAGTACATTTTCTTCTTTTATATATCAGTTATTTCAATTGATTCAAGAAAGAAAATATTTTAAATTATTGCTTTACTATACTGAAGTTTTTGTATTATCTTTTTCATTTTTTTGTTTAGGATATTTTATTACTTCGATCTGGATAAGTTGAATAAAAAATATTTATTAAATTTATTATTAACGGCATATTTTGCAACATTTTTAAGGTTTTATTTTGATAATAATTTTTTTATTTCTATTATAGGTTCATTTTTATATGGCTTCTTTGTTTCAAGGTCAATTAGCAAGTCAAAAAGAGAAATTTTATTAAGTGGGTTCTGTTCTTGCTTTACATCTTTTAGTGGGTTTGTTGATTTTTTATATCAATTTATTATCCAAGGTTACTATCTAAAGTTATTTCTTTATTACCATT
>ERZ802830.5137-NODE-5137-length-10174-cov-7.99585_pt1 | contig 10174 bp, 5 predicted proteins | sample MGYA00345654_ERZ802830 | MGnify/ENA primary metagenome ERZ802830 (study PRJEB30503, sample SAMEA104212375) | marine metagenome | biome: Westerlies Biome; feature: [SRF] surface water layer (ENVO:00010504) within the epipelagic zone...; material: water...
TTAGGTAATTATAGACCGCGTTATTACTTGCTAATCGCGTTCTTAAATAATTGTTTTGAGCATCAAGAAGTTGAACAATATTGACAGCACCGTTGTTATATGAGGTTTGCGTTAGGTCAAGAGCTTCTCTTGCAGTGTCTTCAGATATTTTAGATAGTTCAATATTAGAAATCTGGTTGATTAGATTTAAAACGGTTGTTCTAATATTGGTGTCTAGATTTAATTCAAAATTTTCTTTATTTATAGTTTGCTGATCTTTTTGAATGATTGCAGTTTGTTTATTAATGTTATTTACATTGTTATTTACAAGAGGTAAAGAAATATTCAATCCTACATTATAGTTATTTTGGGGTGTTATAAGTGGATTGTCAGCACCAGCTCCACTTCTATCGAATACGGTATTGTATTGTCCTCTTAACCCAAGTGTAGGAAGGAGTCTTCCAGTACCACTCAATTTTATAGAACGATCAATAGCCTCAAGATTGAAGTTGATAGCTTTTAATTCTGGAGCATTAACTTTGGACTCTTCAACCAAGAAATCTATAAAAAATTCACGCAAAGCAGGATTGTCTAGAATATCTTGAATTTCCTTATAATTATATTTTTCAAATACACCTTCACTCAATTCAGCATCTTCGATATCGATCTCCAAATTAACAGGGTTATTTACGAGTTGATTCAGTCGGTAATACCCTTCTTTTAATGCATTGTAAGCTTCTACAAGTAACTGAGTATCTTGAGCCATTTCACTCTTAAATCTTAAGAGATCTGATTTTCCAGATTGTCCAGCTTTAAAGTTTTGCTCGGCGAGTTGTAAGTTTTTCTTAGTAAGGTCAAGATTCTTAAGTTGTATATTGGCATTAGCCTTTAAAATTAAGGTGTAAAAATAACTGTAAGCTGCGTTATATAGAGCGTCTAGTTGAGTGGCGTTAAAACTTTCTTCTACTGCTTTAAGTTGTTTCTTTTGGATATTGATATTAGCATTGGCTTGTTCAGAGAAAATGGTTTGATTTAAAGCAATATTTCCTGAAGTGTTGAACTCAGTGTATAAACCCATGCTGTTTTCAGCCAAATTGGGATCTGTATATAAAGTACTTGCATTGGCCGTTATGTTAGGTATGTAATTACTTTTTGCTAGGCTCACGTTTTGATCAGCTAAATCAATAGTTTTTTGTTCACTAGCTAGGCTTAAATTTTCAGATACAATTTTATCTAAGAAAGAAATTAAATTAAATATCTCATCATTATTTACACTGGTAAAAGAACCGGTGAATTCAGATTGCTCAATTAGACTTAATTTAAGTGGAATTTTAACCTCATTTGCTGTGTTGAAATTTATAATTGTTTTTGGTGAAAAGGTCATGAAAACAGGGAGATCTTCTAGTTTTTCTCCATTAATGTACGATTCAATAGTTAAAGCAATACGGCGTATAAATTGTTCGTAATCATCGTCAGATTTTGTTGAAACCATGATACCATTTTCAACATCTTTTTTCCCAGTGTTTGTCAAAGAAGGAATACCTTTTTGTTTAAAAATACTAGCTAACGACTTTACAGTTTCATCTGTTAAAAAAAACGTACCTGCCATATAAACGGCATCAATATCATCAAGCTCAGAAGCAATATTAGTATCTTCAAAGAATGGAATTATTTTGAATGAAGTACCTAATTCATTACAAATAGGTGCAATAAGGCTGTCTATATCAACAATGTCTGAAAAAACATGATCCATTATGATTCCAACATTATCAAATGCAGTAAGTTCTTTTAAAGTTTTCAAATCATAACTGAACGAGCTTGAGCTAAATAAATAAGTAAGATTGGGAACCCCAGATTTTGCTTTGGATGTGTCATAGTGTAAAGTTTCTTTTACCATTTCTCCAAATACAACAGTTGGTTTGTTAAAGGTGTTTTGTTTACTGATAACGATACTGTTAATAAGACCAATAGATAATATAATATCAACATTACTTTTACTAAGTTGGTTATATTGTTGTAGGGCTAGTTCTTGGTTGAAATTATTGGATAAGATGGTATCCTCAGAAAAAATAATATTGGCGTCTTCTCCAACAACACCAATAATTTCTTCTTTCAAACGATTAAGCAGCGGTACTGTTTCGTTGGTTTCTTTATCTACCAAGACACCAATATGGTAGTTGCTTTTAGTTTGTGAAAAAGAAAGAAAATAAATAAGGAGAAATCCTAACTTTAAAAATTTTTTCATTATTGTTTTTTATAAATAAAGCAATGTTGCAAATGTAATTTAATTATTCTTTTCGATTAAAAAGAATAACAAATTATACACTAATAATGATTTAATTTTTATGAATTTATTAAAAACTTTTTAGATTAATTATACCGTATATTTGTTAAAAAAAAGATGCTTACGTGGAAAAATATTATGGGATTTGTGGTTAATGGTAATCCAGAACCAGAAAACAGAGTTGAAAAACCTGAAACTTATTGGAAGTCTGTTTTAACTGATGAGGTATTTAAGATTACAAGAAACCATGGCACAGAACCCCCGTATTCTGGTTCAAGTTGTGAGGCGTTTGAATCAGGAATATATAGTTGTTCTTGTTGTAATCAACAGCTTTTTGATTCAACCATTAAATACGACTCTAAGTCCGGTTGGCCTAGTTTTACCCAGCCTATTAAAATTAATGCCATAAAGTACATTAAAGATGTCTCATTTGGAATGGTTAGGGTTGAGATACAGTGTAATAGTTGTGATGCCCATTTGGGCCATGTATTTCCAGACGGACCAGAACCAAGTGGACTAAGGTATTGTGTAAATTCGCTATCATTAAAATTAAATGCAAATGAATAATTTAGATGAAATTGTAGTTGGAGGGGGTTGCTTTTGGTGTGTCGAGGCAATATTAAAAGAACTTAAAGGTGTAGAAAAAATTGAATCTGGATACTCGGGCGGTAATGCTCCAGGAAAACCTACTTACCGTGAGGTTTGTTCAGGACTTACAGGTCATGCTGAAGTTGTAAAGGTTTCTTATGATGAAACTTTAATAACGCTTCATGATTTGTTGGTGGTTTTCATGACTAGTCACGATCCTACGACTTTAAATAGGCAAGGTGGCGATATTGGTACACAGTATAGATCAGTCGTTTTTTATAAATCTAATGAGGAAAAACTAACAGCAAATAGTGTGATTAATGAATTGAAGTCTTATTATCAAGATCCTATTGTAACTGAAGTTTCTCCATTAATTAATTATTTTGAAGCAGAGGATTATCATCAGAATTATTACGAGCAAAATAAATCACAATCTTATTGTGCAGCTGTAATCACACCAAAGCTTACAAAATTAAGAAAACTCTATGCAGACAAGTTAAAATGAAGTTTAACATCTCAGATACATTCAATAAGGATTTAACAGCCGATGTTATAACATCTAATTCTAGAAGACAGGTTTTAGATGCAGCTTTTTCATTTGTAACTCCAAAAAAACCATCAGCTCCTCAACTTATTCATGTGTCTGATGAGATGGCAAAGACACTAAATATTTCAAAAAGTGAATTGTCTTCTAAATCATTTTTAAATCTTTTTTCAGGCACAGATTCCTATCCTGAAACTGCTCCATATGCCATGTGTTATGGAGGACACCAGTTTGGACAATGGGCAGGGCAACTTGGTGATGGAAGAGCTATTAATTTATTTGAACTAAAAAGTAAAAATAAGAGATGGGCATTACAATTAAAGGGAGCTGGCGAAACACCATATTCCAGATCTGCAGACGGATTGGCTGTTTTAAGATCTTCAATAAGAGAGTATTTATGTAGTGAAGCAATGTTTCATCTTGGAGTCCCAACAACTAGAGCATTATCATTATGCTTAACAGGTGACAAGGTTTTACGTGATATTATGTACAATGGTAATTCAAAATATGAACCTGGAGCTATTGTTTGTAGAGTTGCTCCTTCTTTTGTTAGGTTTGGAAATTTTGAAATTTTTGCAGCAAGAAATGATCAAAAACAATTAAAGCAACTTACAGATTATACAATTAAACAATTTTTTAATCATTTAGGAACCCCTAAAAAGCAAACCTATATTGCTTTTTTTGCTGAGGTTGCTCAACTTACATTGAAGATGATTATTGAATGGCAGAGGGTAGGTTTTACTCATGGGGTCATGAATACTGATAACATGTCTATTTTAGGATTAACTATAGATTATGGTCCTTATGGATGGTTAGAGGGTTTTGATTATAGTTGGACGCCTAATACAACAGACGCGCAACACAGACGCTATGCATATGGCAGTCAACCTAATATGGGGTTGTGGAATTTATATCAGCTTGCAAATGCTTTATACCCTCTAGTAAATGATGCTAAACCTTTTGAGGAGATATTAGAAAAATATAAAAAATCATACGGGTTAGAATCTTTAGACATGATGCGCTCTAAACTTGGTTTGAGTAAACCTGAAGACGACGACGCCCTGTTAGTATCTCAATTAGAAGATTTATTATTAGAAGCAGAAACAGATATGACAATCTTTTTTAGAACGCTTTCAGATTTCGATTATAAGTCTTTTAAAAACTTTGATTTAGAATTCTACCTATCCTTGTCTCTATATGATCTTTCTAAACTGAAACAAAAAACATTTATCAAAAAATGGCGTTCATGGTTTTCTAATTATTCGCAAAGACTTGCCAAAGAAGCCCTTATTTTTAATACAAAGAAGCAGCAAATGGATGCTGTTAATCCCAAGTATGTTTTAAGAAATTACATTTCGCAAATGGTTATAGAAGCTGCTGAAAAAGAGGACTATTCTATGTTAGACGAAGTTTACAATATGATAAAAAATCCTTATGATAATCAGGAGCAGTTTAACAAGTGGTTTGCTAAACGTCCTGAATGGGCTAGACATAAAGTTGGCTGTTCAATGTTATCATGTAGCTCGTGATTTATGAATAATATTAAGTCTCTTTTTGCACTATTACTTATTACATTTCTAATTTCTAGTTGTGCTACTAAAGGATTGCAAATTAGGGCGATATCATCTAAAAACTTACCTGATAAAAATATTGATCATGCCATATATTTGCTTGGAGATGTTGGAGAAAAGCAAATAGATAGTTCATTACTTACGGGTTTAGATTTATTAAAAAAGCATGAAATAAAATCAGGTTTAAACTCTTCCCATCTCTTTTTTTTAGGGGATAATTCTTATGACGCGTCACTTTTTCGTGAGTTGGATTTTTTTAACGGTGTGCTTATTTTAATTCCAGGAGATAAAGATTGGTTAAACGGCCTAGACGGTTTGAATAAGAATGCGGAGCGAATTAAAAGCTATTCAAATGTTATGGCATCTTTTTATCCTCAAAATGGATGTCCTTTAGTTTCAGTATCGCTTTCAAATAAAGTTCAGTTGATAATACTGGATACCCAATGGTATCTTGAAGATTGGAATAATCATCCTGATATTAATGATGATTGTAAAATCAAAACCAGAAATCGATTTTTTGAAGTTTTAGAAGAAGAAGTTAGAGCAGCCGAAAATAAAACAACTTTAATTGCTATGCACCACCCCATGTATACTAATGGTGTTCGTGGAGGATATTATGCATTTAACGATCATATTTTCCCTTTTGAAATAGCGCTACCATTACCTGGTATTGGCTCCATTTTAACACAATTTCGTTCTCAGGGCGGTATTTCTGTTCAAGATCGTTTTAATGAAAAGTATAATGCGCTAATGAAGCGCCTAAAAACTATAGTTTTTAATAATGACAACCTGTTGTTTTTATCAGGGCATGAACATAATTTACAATACATTGAATCAGGAAACATCAAGCAAATTGTATCTGGTGCAGGCTCAGTGGCATCTGCATCTTCATTGGGACTAAATGGTATATTTTCATATGGTAATATAGGTTTTGCAGAGTTGTTAATTTATGAAGATGGTACCTCATGGGTTAACTTTTATGGCGAAAAACAAAATAAGCCTCATCTTATCTTTGGGAATAAAGTACTTCATAATACTGATACTAGTTATGATGAATTAATTAAAAACGATTTTTCTGAACATATAACTAGGCCATTATATGACAAAAAAACTATTGGAAAGCCTGAAATTTATAAAAAATTATGGGGAGATTTTTATAGAGATGAATACAGTAAAGATATAAGATTACCCATTATTAATTTAGACTCTTTATTTGGAGGGGTTAAAGTATTAAGAAAAGGTTATAGTTCGTTATATAGGTCTGTGATAGTGGAATCCGAATCTGGCGATTATTATGTGATTAAAGCCGCTAAAAAAGAATCTGTTCAATACCTCCAACACCTTTTTTTTAAAGACTCTTATGTTGAAGATGATTTGAAGCAAACAGTAATAGAAACATTAATTAATGATTTACACACAGCTTCTTTTCCTTTTTCTAACGCTGTAGTTAATGGATTACTTAAAACAGTTAATGTTAATTTTCAGAGTTCGGAATATGTATACTTACCCAAACAAAAAGCTCTTGGGAGCTATAATGCCTTTTTAGGAGATGAGGTATGTATTATTGAGCCATTGCCATTTTATAACAAAACAAAACAAAGTACTTCAAATACAAATAAAATAATTAGTTCTGATGACTTGTTCGAGCTATTAAGAGGTGGAGTAAATAGAAGCATAGATGAAAAGATGTATATCAATGCACGGTTAATAGATTTGTTAGTTGGTGATTGGAGTAGAGATAAGAATAATTGGTACTGGAAGCAAGTTTATAAAGCAAACAAAATTGTGTATGAACCAATACCTATAAATAGAGAACAAGCTTTTTCAAAATTTGATGGAGTCATTTTTGATATTGCAAGAGGTATTGCTGAACCTATGAATCAATTTCAAGACTTCAATAATGAAATTGATAAAAAATCAATTAAATGGTTAACGCATTCTGCTATTCAATTAGATCGTCTCCTTGTTCAAGTAAATAGTAATAAGTTGTGGCTAGAACAAGTAGAATTTATTAAAAATCAATTAACTGACGAAGTTATAGGTTCTATATTTAATCAAATTAATTCCAATTATGACAGTGTTTACCTAGACGCGATTAAAAAGAGACTTATTCAAAGACGTGATCAATTAGAGCAAATTATAAGACTTTATCTTTCCATGTTAGATAAGTTAATCATTCTTCAAGGCTCTGATAATGAAGATATTATTCAGATATCTAGATTAGATAATGGTTTAACTAAAATTCAGATTTATGAAAAACAAAGAGAAAAAGAGCCCTTGCTTGTATTAGATCGTAATTTTGATAGTCAAGCTACCAAAGAAATCTGGATCTATATGTTAGATGGAAATGATCAATTAAATATATCTGGTAGAGGTAATTCAAAAATTAAAATAAGAGTTGTTGGCGGACTGGGTATTGATCAATTTGATATTTTAAATGGTAGAAATTGTATCATTTATGACAATAAAAAAAATAAAAGAAGTGTAAGTTCAAAGAAACATGCCAGTTTAAAATTTACAGATAATTATGAGTTAAATGTTTTTGATTATAATAAAAATATTTCCTCTTCAAATGCAATACTTCCTAGTTTTGGTTATAACCCCGACGACGGGTTTATGTTAGGTGTTTCTAATACATACACTATGAGAGGGTTTGAAAGAGCTCCTTTTACACAACGTCATCAATTAAAAGCAGGATACTACTTTGCTACTGAAGGTTTTGATATTGCTTACAATGGTGATTTTGCCAACTTTATAAGTGATTGGAATTTAGGTATTAATGGGTTTTTAACCAGTGAAAGCTACTCTTATAATTATTTTGGATTAGGTAACGAAAGTGAAAATTTTGATAATCAAAAGGGCTTCAATTATAATAGAGTTAGAATGGCCTTTCAAAGTTTATCTATGGGAGTATATAAAAAGGGATACTTAGGAAATACCTATGGGTTTAAATTTGGTATAGAGGGTGTTAATGTAAGAGATACTCCTGGAAGATTTATTACCGAATTCCCTCCGAGAGATGATATTTCAACATTTAGTCAAAAATATTTTGCAACAATAGGGGCAATATACAATTATCAAAGTTTTGATGATTACATTGTCCCAACACGAGGCATCTATTTTGATGTTAACTTTTCAGGAATTGGCAATGTTGAAATGATTAAAAACTCTTTTTTAAGTCTAGATGCTAAGTTGTCATTTTATAACGCATTAATTAGAAATAGAAGACTGGTTCTCAAAACAACTTTAAATTCAAGTTTTAGGACAGGTGATAGCTTTATGTTTTACCAAGCAGCTCACTTAGGTGGTAAATCTGGTTTAAGAGGTTACAGAGCTCAGCGGTTTTCTGGATCAAAAGCGATGGTCTCAAATCTTGATTTTAGATACAGTTTTAATAATTTTAAAACAAAATTAATACCCTTAAAATTTGGTATTTTTGCAGGCTATGACTTTGGACGTGTATGGTATAATGATGAAAAATCCAAGGTTTGGCATGACTCATACGGAGGTGGTTTTTGGGTTTCATCATTAGATATTATGTCTGCAAATTTCAATCTTTTTGGGAGTAGTGAAGGGTTACGATTTTCTTTTGGTTTCAATTTTAAAATGTAGAAATATAACATGAATACAGTAGGTGAATTATTAGATATATTGAATCTAAAGTCAATAGAGCATAATATTTATCAAGGGCATAGTAAAACCATTGGTAGTCCAATTGTTTTTGGCGGTCAAGTTTTAGCACAGTCATTAAATGCTGCTTATAGGTCTGTTTCTCCTGATAGATTTTTGCATTCAGTTCATGCTTATTTCTTATCTGCAGGACACTTGGATAGTGAAATTCGTTTTGAAGTCTCAACCATAAGGGACGGTAAAAGTTTTTCGGTTAGAAGGGTCACTGTTTTTCAAGGTCAGAGGGCGATTATGATTTTGGCAGCATCTTTTCATATTCATGAGGAAGGATTTGAACATCAAATTGATGTTGCTAAAGATATAACTCAACCAGAAGATTTAATGAATTGGAATGACCTACTTTTTAAATATGAGTCAGTACTTTCTCAAGAGGCAAAGTTTTTTCTTAAAATGCCGCGACCAATTGAGTTTAAGCCAATGTTTTATGATATTCCTGATAATGGGAAATCGTTACCACCTATTAATCACGTTTGGTTTAAACTGAAAAATGAGTTTAAATCATCTTCTTTAGCATTAAAACATCAAGTTTTAACTTACATATCAGATTATAATATACTAATAACCGCAATGCACCCTCATGCAAGTACTAACCATTGGAGTGATTTCATTACAGCAAGTCTCGATCATTCTATATGGTTCTTTAGAGATTTTGATTTTAATGACTGGATGTTGTTTTCTATTGACTCTCCTTCTTCACAAAATGCAAGAGGATTTTCAAGAGGAAATATTTTCACAAAAGATGGTGTATTAATTGCATCTGTTGCTCAAGAGGGTTTAATGCGTCCAATTGAAAGTTAGTTATGAAAACAGAGTATGATGTTATTGTTGTTGGAGGAGGTGCTGCTGGCTTTTTTACAGCTTTAAATATTAAGCAATATATGCCCAATACAGAGGTCTTAATTTTAGAAAGAACTAAAGAAGTGCTTTCAAAAGTTAGAGTTTCAGGTGGGGGAAGGTGTAATGTTACTCATGCTGAATTTATACCTTCTGAATTGATTAATAATTATCCAAGAGGCAAAAAAGAACTGCTAGGGCCATTTCATAAATTTATGACGGGAGATACAATGGATTGGTTTGAAAAGCAGGGTATTGAATTAAAGATAGAAGACGATGGAAGAATTTTTCCAGTTAGTGACTCATCCCAAACAATTATTGATTGTTTTTTAAAGCTGGCAAAACACTACAACATTCAAATTTTAACTAAGACGCCAGTAAAGACAATTAGTAACTTTAATAATGAATGGACTTTGGATACACCTTCCTCTTCGTTTAAAACAAAGTCATTGGTTATGGCAACTGGAAGTAATACCAAAGTATGGGATTTATTGAAAAAATTAGGGCACCATATAATTAGTCCAGTACCTTCATTGTTTACTTTTAATTGTAAAGATCAAAGGATCTTAAACCTTCCCGGGGTAGTAGTTAAAAATGTTTCTATTGAAGTAATAGATACCTCTTTACACTCAGAGGGTCCCTTGTTATTTACGCATTGGGGAATGAGTGCCCCATCAATTCTAA
>ERZ802830.5139-NODE-5139-length-10171-cov-5.10043_pt1 | contig 10171 bp, 8 predicted proteins | sample MGYA00345654_ERZ802830 | MGnify/ENA primary metagenome ERZ802830 (study PRJEB30503, sample SAMEA104212375) | marine metagenome | biome: Westerlies Biome; feature: [SRF] surface water layer (ENVO:00010504) within the epipelagic zone...; material: water...
CAAGAAGTCAACAATAATTGGCGAAGGATCATCTAAACCGACCTCGGGGATATACATACCGTCAAGGCGGCCTTCTGGCCGGCGCATGTAATCCCAGAGCACGTCATCTATGCCTGCTTCTGCCGCCTCTCGAGCGATGTCCAGATTGTACTTTTGAACGCCGACGTTTTGGAAGTTTGTGCAGCCACCATATTTACTTAAAGGTCTGCCGTCCGGGGTCTGTATTACCCAGTCTTCATCTCCTTTGGCCCAAGCATGCTTCGCCAAAATTGGATCACGGAACGCGACGATGCGACCGATAACTCGAACGTCCAGGGCATGGAGCTCTTCGATAGCGGCCTTTAGATCGAATAAGTTGTTTATCGCTCCGCTCTCTGCCGCTAGCGGAACATTGCTGCCATAGCCAACGATCCCGCTTTCATTTTTGAGGCTGATTTCGACAGCCGTCACTTTGCCCGCCCGTATCAACTCAAGCACAGAGTTTTTGAGACCGTCATGTCCCCATGCTGCTGCGCTGACGTGGACTCCTTGGGTTCTCGGGTAAGCAATGGGGACAATCATGTTGAAGGTGCTGGTGTTACCGGCCCGGTCGATTGCCAAGACTGAAACGGGTCCGGCTGGAGGTTCGTCAAGTTCTAAGACGAATGAACCATCTTGAGTTTCTAAAGGTACGCCACCGACTACGAGTGTGGCTCCTGGTTCGGACCTGCCAGCAATGGTCACTGGTTGGTTCATTGGGACAGGTTCCATAACACTTGGGAGATCAATTATGGGGGGAGTGCCATCGACGCTGAACTCGATGGAACGTGAAACCTGTCCGTAAAGTCGTCGATCTACGACCAGTTCTAGCGAGTGGCCGCCTTCGGTTAACGGTGGCACGACCCAAACAATGCGGTTGCCATATCTTTGTGCACCGCTAACCGGAAAATCGTCGAGGAGCAGTTGAGCGGATCTTGCATTTGCTCCACCCACTGTGAAGGAAATCTGTGTCCCTTCAATTGAATTTGGTTGTAGGGCGACACCGTCGTCGATGCCACCAATTTCGATAGTTACCTGCCGGATGGTGATCAGCATAAAAACAATGCCGGCGAGGGTAACTAAAGAAGCGGCAGCTAATAGGCCCCATCTTCGTCTCGTCGGCGGTTGCTCAGGAATTTGAAGGGGAAATCTTGGCCGTCGAATGGTCTTACGATTTGCGCGAGTTGGACGGGGCAACGTTCTGGCGTAGACAGGGGCTTCTTTCTTCATCGGACGCCATGGGAACCCCCATCCTTGAGCGGGGTCCTCATCTTCACCAACCACTCTGGAACTCATTTCTCCTCGTGCCAGGGAAGGGCCGACTTGACGACCATGAGATGTGAGGGACCAGCGACCTTCCCCCAGCCCCGGGGTATGTGGCATCGGAACTGCTAAATCAGTTCGATGTAGATGATCTAACGCGTTTAAAATATCTTCAGTTCCAAGACCCGTTGCATTTGACAGCTCGCTTGGCAAAGCTGTGCCGTCACGCGACAACAAGTGTCGGAGTACCAACTTGTGTTGCGGAGCCAGCAAGGGCATTCCGATAAGTTAGTGGCGTAAATGGGAATAGTGACATCGTTGTGCGCTCAGACTGACTAAAGCCCCTGCCGGGTGTAAGTTCCAAGGCGTGAATGATGAGCAGCGTGAAGTTCTCGACTGGAGTAATTACGGCTTGGCGGCCCGTGCCCTAGCGGGAGTAGTAGCAGACGATGGATATCGGCCAGACATCATTCTCGCTATAGCGAGGGGCGGTCTTTTTGTAGCTGGTTCGCTGGGCTACGCCCTTTCAGTAAAGAACCTGTACGTGATGAATGTCGAGTATTACACCGGGGTCGACGAACGGCTTGATGTGCCGGTAGTGCTGCCGCCCTACGTGGACGTCGTAAATCTGAGAGACACTCGAGTTCTCATAGTGGATGATGTGGCAGACACTGGTCACACCCTGGCGCTTGTGCGAAACCATTGTCTCGACGAAGTCGCTGAAGTCCGCACCGCTGTTCTATACGAAAAGTCGCGATCGGTTGTCCAGTGTGAATATGTCTGGAAATACACCGATCAATGGATCAACTTTCCTTGGTCGACAGAAGCACCACTTGTCGACGCCGGAGACGGTGCAACCGTTCTTGACGCTTAAAAATTTCTACTGGCACCCGTAGAGTTTGAGGCCCCAATATGTGCTAGCTCTCGTGAGTTGCAGTGACCGTTGTGGCTATTCCTCCGCGTACAAGCCAATCTGTCACAACGGTCATAGATCTTGGTGATATAGCCGAGACCAAATCATCAAGAATTCCGTTAGTGATGCCTTCGTGATGAACACCTTGATCTCGAAAACTCCACAGGTACATCTTTAAAGACTTCAATTCTACGATCAGTTCATTTGGAATATAAGTGATAACGACTGTAGCGAAGTCGGGTTGTCCGGTTACTGGACAAAGACAAGTGAGCTCAGGCGTCTCACAACGAATTTCGTAGTCCCGGTTCGGCTTTGGGTTATCAAGAACTATGAGTTCTTTCGATGGTTCACTTGGCATTTCAAGTGCTTCCTTAAGGTTCGTACGGTGAATTATGACGCTACCGTTCGATGAGGCGGACAACGAGGCTGTGGCTACTTGAGGGGAAATTCCATGAGATCAGAATTAGCGGTTCGGGAAGCTAAAAGCTCAGAATATGACTTGGTTGCAGATCTAACGATGTCTGCGTACAAACCTTTGTTTGAAGATTTAGATCTGCCTGACGATTTGGGTTGGTACGGCGCTGAACTGAGAGATGTTAAAGGAAGAGCCAGCAAAGCGATAATCGTCGTCGCCGAATTAGATGATCGGATTGTCGGCAGTCTTGCGTATCACGACGACTATGCGGAAGAGACGCGCGAAGGAAACCCTGAAAATTGCGCAGGATTTCGAGTCTTAGCTACCGATCCCGCCTATCAAGGCAGAGGAATTGGCGAATCATTGACTCAATGGTGCATCGATAGGGCTCGAACCGACGGTCGAGATGCCCTTATTTTGAATACGACTGACTATATGGAGGCGGCGCAGCGTCTCTACCGTAGGCTCGGTTTTAAGCCGTATCCCGAGATCGGCTATCACATCGGAGGAAGCCAACCGGTAGAAGTGTTGGGTTTTCGTTTAGAGCTAAGGGATTGAAAGTTGCGTAATCGTCGTGCCGTTATTATCACCACGTGTTTGTTGGTCGCTGTTATAGGCGCCATGGCTGCTTATGGCGCCTGGAGAGTTCTGTCGGCCGCACCTGAAGAAGTTTCTTTGAGTGCTGCAGTAGCTGCCTTGGAACAAGAGCAACTATCTGACGAAGGTGCTGAGAAAACGACCGGTGAACCTGACTTAGCGGGGACACTTTCAAATGATGGGGTTTGGTACGTAGATGCCGATTCAGGAAATTTCAGCTTCGAAGAAGCTTCCGGTTCCTTCGTTGGTTTCAGAATTAAAGAAGAACTTGTCAAAATCGGCAAGATAACAGCAGTAGGCCGAACGGATAGCGTTGAGGGGGAGTTATCGATTCAAAATGGTCAACTTGCTTCGGTATCGATTTCTGCTGATTTGTCGACAATTGTCACTAATGACTCTCGCAGAGATAATGCTGCCCGTAATGCTTTGAATGTGCGAGAAAATCCAATCGCGAGCTTCATCCTTGACGCACCAGTAGATCTTCCGACAACGGACGGAGAACAAATATCTGTTCAAGCCGCAGGCCAACTGACTGTTAACGGAATCAGCATAGATACGGTTTTCGAATTGGAAGCCCAGATTGTGGAACGTACTATCGTTGTCGTTGGCCAGACCGAAGTTGTTTTCTCTGACTACGACGTTGCCGTTCCTTCGGCAAGCATCGTTGTTTCAGTCGAAGATCGCGGTGTCGTAGAGTTCCAATTGTTGTTTGTGCGAGATTGACTTTTATTCACGCATCATCTCAGCATGCCCGATGCCTTCGCCATCAAGAATTTGGTCGTCAGCGAGATCGATCGTGACTTTTATCAAGTCGCCAGTAAAAACATTGGGTGTCGAGTAGTGAGAGACGCCCGTTCCACGGTCGAGACCAATATCTAATCCAGACCAGGAAATCATTAGGAAGAAGATGTTGTCGGTTTTGTGAGAGGCGACAACCTCACCGTCGATCAGCAGACTTCCAATTCCTTGAGTTCCATCAGCAGAACGTGCCATTTGAAAGCCGAGACGTTCTGCCCCCTCAGGAACTGGATGAGGTGAACGAACTATTTGATGGCTGCCGCCGATATTTAAATCATGCACCAAATAACCATTGTCATCGAGGTACAGGCTGTAGCCAGAAGTTGCATCTCCGTGAGCTATCAAGACCCCTGAAACATTGGGGCCAATAGGTCTAATTACTGCTTCCAAACGGTAGCTGCGACTTCTGAGATCAGGTGCAACATCGCTAGGTAAATGACCCATGCCTTTCCAGAAGGTGAAGGTCTTTCGGCTACCTAAATGACGTTCAGCGTTTTCAGCGAAACGCTCAGCGAATCGATCATCAAGTGGTAAGACTTGGTACATCTTCGCGTGCTCCCACCATAAATCTCGCATTCGGTCGAGTCGCTCGGGTTCAGATTGTGAAAGATCTTTGTTTTCGTTGAAGTCTTCGACAAGATTGAAGAGCTCCCAATTGTCATCTTCGTAAGCCGTCCCCGGAGGGTGAAACGCAACTGCCTTCCACCCATCATGGACGATTCCCCTGTGGCCGAACATCTCGAAATATTGGGTCGTTTTGCCAGAGTCTGCTTCAGCGTCATTCAGAGTCGAAGCGAAACTGATGCCTTCAATGGGTTTTTGATCAACTCCGTTTATTGATGCGGGGAGTTCGGTATCGAGGCATTCGAGCAATGTAGGGACAATGTCAGATACGTGGCAGAACTGATGCCGCAGACCGGGCGTCCTGATTTTCTCGGGCCAATGGATAACCAGAGGATCTCTCACACCTCCCCCATGAGTGTTCTGTTTGTAACGACGTAAAGGAGTGTTGGCTGCCATTGACCACCCCCAAGGAAAGTTGCTGTGAGTATCTGGCCCGCCAATGTCTTCTAGGCGTTCAAATTTGCTTTCCATAGATTCCGGAAGTCCGTTGTAGGGCCCCATGGCGTTGACAAAACCAAGTGCACCGCCTTCTTGGCTGGCGCCGTTGTCGGAGAGAACCATGATTACGGTGTTGTCGAGTTGGCCGGACATTGCGAGGTGATCAACAAGTCGATCTAAGTGTTGATCTGCATGATCGAGCATCGCTGCGTATGCGGCTTGGAGCCGCACGGCTACTCGCTGAGACACATCATCAATATCAGACCAAGGCAAAACAAAATCATTGCGTGGAGGTAGCTCAGTCGTGTCAGGAACAATCCCCAGGCTTATTTGTCTAGCTAGCCGTTCAGAACGTTCGACATCCCAACCACGAAGGAATATCTGTTCGTAGTGATCGATAAGTCCCTTAGGGGCTTGGTGGGGGGCATGACACGCCCCCAGCCCAACCAACATCATCCACGGCACATCAGGGGCGCTCGCTGTGTGCGAAGCAAGAAATTCCACAGAATTATCAATTAAATCCTCCGTTAGGTGGTAGCCAGTTTCGAAATTCCCTGGTGGCGTTATATGGCTGTTATCGCGGATTAGTTCTGGCGAATAATGGTCCGTTTCAGCATCGAGGAAGCCGTAGAAACGGTCGAATCCTCTCCCTAGCGGCCAGCCATCGAAAGGACCGGTAGGACCAGATTCAGTGAGAGGTGTTACGTGCCATTTTCCGACCATGTAGTTTCTGTAGCCCTGAAGCCTAAGAATCTCGGCGAGGGTTCCAGCATCGCGACTGATTTTTCCTCGATATCCCGGGTAGCCGCTATCGAAATTAGCTAAGCAACCGACGCCTGTTGAATGGTGGTTCCGGCCAGTTAATAGTGCAGCTCGAGTTGTCGAACACATTGCAGTTGTGTGGAAACCGGTATAACAAATCCCACTGCTCGCAAGTTGGTCAATAGTGGGAGTAGAGATAGGGGAGCCGTAACAACCAAAATCGGAAAACCCGACGTCATCAAATAGAACCAACAGAATATTTGGGCTGTCTTTTGGCGGTTTAGGGCCAGTAAGCCAGCTAGGAACGGTGTCGTTATCGGAAGTCACTTAAAGAATCCTAGAGATGATCTCAGGCACAGTGAAGCGATAGACGGGCGCTGGGACAGATCTAGGGAGCTACATTCTGCTTTTCGCTTTGTCCCAAATTCCAAGCCGCTAGCGACGCGAAGGCGAAAGTGAATGCCAAAACGAGGTAAGTCACCAGATAAGAGCCAGTTATGTCAGCTAATACTCCTCCGCTAATTGGTCCAAGTACTGAAGCCGGACCATAAAAAATTGTCATGGCTCCGAACACGGCAGTGAAATCGTGTTCAGCGACTTGGTCCCGAACGAAAGCCGCAGTCAAGGGAGGCACTGCCATACCTGCCATTCCGTATAGGGTCGCAGCAAGAGCTGCAGTCCACATGTTTCCTGAGAGAACAAGGAGGCAAGTGACGGCTCCTATAGCTGTTACTAAACACATGGTTCTAGGCCGCCCGAGTCGGCCACCCAAACGACCAAAGATGACGGCCCCAGCGACGCCGCCAATTCCCATTAGTGCCCACAAATTAGTGGTGAATTCCCGGGACATGTTGTGGTCGCTTTCTAGCGATAGGCCAAAGAATTGGAACCATGATGCTCCTACAAAAGCGAATGCCATATAAAAGAACACAGCAGTCTTCCAAGCTTTTAGACGAGTAATCGCTCGAATCCCGGCGCCCCGAGGCAGCGGGGGTGAAATGTCTTTACGCAGGGCAATACAAAGAACCGTGAGAATTACACCCGCTGCGACAAGTTCTAGTAGCCACACCTCGCGCCAAGCTCCCACGTCGTTTACCAGGTCGCGGACGGCTGAAGTTGCGAAGGGAATAACTATTGAACCGACTGCCATAGTTGCAGTCAGGGAACCCATTACGGTGCCACGCTTGGCCACCGGGACGTTAGATGTTGCTATGACCGGCATTGTCAACCAAACTCCGGCTCCTCCGAGGCCTGCCAAGGCTGTCCCAACCATCACTTGGGTAGTTGTGGGAGCGGTGCCGAGGCATAACAAACCAGCCAAAACAATGCATAATCCACACTTCAACAGAACCGCGGGAGCTATGCGATTTGCAAGGTAAGTCACGGCGATAACACCGCACAGGTAGGCCGCCATGTTGACTGACCCTGTAGCTCCGGCAGTCGTAGCGCTTAACTCTAAGTCTTCAGCAATAGCTGGGAGTAATAGTGGCATGGTGCTTCTGCCAAAAGTGTGTGACACCACACCTGCCAAAGTGACGAGAATAACCCTTCCCCAGCGCATCTCATTGGTTGGCTCAACTGCGAATATTGTTGAGTGGCTGGTGGATCGAGTGGAGAGCCCTGAACTGGGGGCAGGGTCGATTCTTCGTGTCACCAAATCGCCCCCGTTAAATGCAACACCAGGTGGGTGCTGTTCTTCTCATCACCCTACGATTGTCATCGCGCCTGTGTACTCATATGACTGTCATAAATGTTTTTAGGTGTCCGAATTCGGTGAAACAACGGGTTGTCCAGCCGTCCGCTAAGAGGCTATGCGGCAACTGTTGGTGTTTGCCTTAGTGGGAACAGCAACGAAAATATCCTCTGAAACGGATCCGGGCTTTAGTGCCGAATGCAGCGGCTGTTGTGGTGGCGGGTGTCACCCACATTGAACGGTCCGGTCATTTAGATTCTGAAATGGTTGCCGTCAGCATCCTCGATCGAATGCAATTGGGAGGCTTGCGGGTCCCCAAATCCCGTTTTCTAAGGGCTTCCAGGAAATCTGACCATTTAGCCGCAGATTGGGCAGTCGTTCAGTGATGACACCGAACGCTTCCTGTAGTTCAGCGCGAGCTAAAAAAGCCCCAAGGCAATAATGAATACCACTTCCAAATGTGAGATGAGGAGAGCCGGCTTCACGCCTAATGTCGAAGTCCAACGGTTCGCTGAATTTATTTACATCGTGGTTGGCTGCAACAAAATTCGGGAAAATGAGAGTCCCTTGAGGGAAAATGAAATCCTTATAGGTGATCTCTTCGCTCGCATACCGAGCGGTGCCGCGTACCGCACCGAGATAACGCATGACTTCTTCCGCTGCTTGTGAAGCTAGGTCCTTATTCTCGCAGAGAAGATTAAACTGCTCTGGGTGCTGGGCAAATAATGCCACGGCGCAACCCAATTGGTTTCGTGTTGTGTCTGTACCGGCTAACAAAATTGCGTTTGCCATTGATAGAAGTTCGTCAGTCGAAAGCCGATCACCCTCTTCCTCAGCACTTATTAGATCGCTGAGAAGGTCGTCGCGGGGTTGAGACCTGCGTTCAGCGATCAGATCTGTCATATAGGCATCCAACTCTTCGCTTGCAGCGATGATGGCTGGTGCATCTTCAGCCAAGTTGCCATTAAACACCTTGAAGATATCAACGGCTAAGCGACTGAATAGCTCCCAGTCTTCGCGCGGAGCGCCGAGTAGTTCACAAATGATTGGGATTGGGTATGGTTCACAAACGTCTGCAACAAACTCCGAATGACCTACTTCGCATATTGGATCGAGTAACTCGTTCACAACGTCTCTCATAAACGGTCGCAGCCGATCTGCTGACTTAGGAGTAAAGGCGGGACTTACGATTCGTCTAATTCGTTGATGGTCATCACCCTCGGTTGACAGGATACTTTTGCGATTACCTCGTTTTGACCACTCTGGGCTTTCGTAGTTCTGGCTCTGCGCAATCAGGGCTATCGCACTGAACCAACGCCGATCCCGAAGCATTGCGGCGCAATCATCATGACTAGCAATCACATAACCCAGGTCGCCTTTGGCAATCCAATGATCCTGGCTTAGTCGATGAAGCCGGTTGCGTCGCTCCGATTCAGAAAGCGATGTGGCCGAAGCCAAAGTTGGCAGTTCTGCGTCGCTGATCAATGTTGGCATCAGACCAGCCTAGTAATCTTGGAGTTTTTTGAGAAACAGTCGAGCTGGAAACAGCAAATCTTGGAAGATAAGACTACGTTCCTAGATGTGTCACATTCGGCTGTAAGTTCTGAACGAATAGGTAACGTCCTCTGCATCACGGTTGATGATGGCAGAGCTAATGCATTCTCTACCTCGTTGTTGGTTGCCCTCAGCCAAGAATTAGCAGAAGCAGAAGCAGACTCTGAGATTGGATCGGTAGTTCTGGCCGGGAATCAGAAAGTGTTTTTTGCAGGCTTCGATTTAGATGTCATTAATTCTGGAGACCCGAAGGCGATTACTGAAATGGGGACAGCCGGTGGGGCCTTCATCCGACAGGTGTATGGCGCTTCAGTACCAGTTGTAGCTGCATCTACAGGACATGCAGTGGCTGCAGGTGCCTTGCTGTTATGTGGCTGTGACTATCGCGTTGGAGTTGACGGCCCTGTGAAAATTGGGCTGAACGAAGTTGCAATTGCTTTGACTCTTCCAAAGTGGGCTCTATTAATTGCCGGCGAACGGCTTTCAAAGAGGTACTTGCAGGTCTCAGTTGCTAACGCACAGATCTTCGACGGTGAAGGTGCTGTTGACGCAGGTTTCGTTGACGAAGTAACTGATGCAAATCAAGTCCTCAATCGAGCGCTTGAAGTAGCGCAAGATTTCGCTGACCGACTTGACCCAAAGGCCTACGCGGCGACGGTTCGCAGTCTCAGAGGTGATCTTCTGAATAAAATGGATGCAGCTGTCGCATCAGATCGCGCCGCAGCAGGTCTCTGATACAGCCAGATGGCCGACCCTTCAGAGTTACAGTCCCGCCGAACATTGTTCATCACGTCGCTTGTTGGCTTTATGGTGGCGATGGAGATCACAATTATCTCGATCGCGCGTAATGAAATTGCCGCCGCGTTTCCTCAAGCTGACCCTGCAACGTTGTCTTGGGTAATCACTGCTTACAACATCGGCGTTGCATCATTGCTGCTACCGGCAGGGTGGATGGCAGATCGTTATGGTCGCAAGAAAGTTTTCCTATGGGGCTTGGCAGCATTCATTATTGGCTCTTTGTTGTCGGGTATTGCGACAACACCAAGTTTGCTTATAGCTGCGAGAGGGATTCAGTCGATCGGAGGAGCTGCGCAAT
>ERZ802830.5140-NODE-5140-length-10170-cov-15.9692_pt1 | contig 10170 bp, 7 predicted proteins | sample MGYA00345654_ERZ802830 | MGnify/ENA primary metagenome ERZ802830 (study PRJEB30503, sample SAMEA104212375) | marine metagenome | biome: Westerlies Biome; feature: [SRF] surface water layer (ENVO:00010504) within the epipelagic zone...; material: water...
TATTGAACTGGACGCCACCTGCGCTCAAGCGCTGCTTGCCGTGCAGCCCGACGTGGTGTGTCCAGCGCTGCATGGGCCACCAGGTGAAGACGGCACCGTACAGGGCATGCTGGAAATGCTGCGCCTTCCCTATGTTGGCAGCGATGTCAGGGGCAGCGCGCTGGCCATGGATAAAGCCATCGCCAAAAGCGTATTTGTCCGTCAGGGACTGCCCGTCAGCGGGGACTATATTGTCCACCCGGGTGATGATTTATCCGCCGCCGCAGAGGCGATACAGGCCCAGCTGGGGGCCCGCGTCGCGCTAAAGCCCCTCAATCAGGGCTCTGCCATTGGCGTGCAACTGCTGCCCAATGGCGGCGATATTGCAGCGGCGCTTGAGACCGCTATCAAATTTGGCAGCTGCTTGGTGGAGCCTTACATCGAAGGCCGTGAGATGACCGTGGGAGTACTGCAGCTCGGCAGCGAGTGTCTTACCCACCCGGTGATCGAAATCCGCACACCAAAAGATGAATGGTACGACTATGAACACCGCTACACGGCAGGTCAGAGCGAGCATGTGATCCCAGCCCCAATTGCAGCGGCGCTCAGTGATCGGCTGCAGGCAATTGCCGTGACCGCCCATCAAGCTTTAGGCTTGCGTGACTTATCACGGGCAGATTTTATCGTCACCGACGAAGATGAAATTTATCTACTGGAAGTAAACGCATTGCCGGGCATGACGCCCGTAAGCTTGTACCCCGAAGGAGCCGCTGCCATTGGCTACTCGTTCCAGCAATTGGTGAATACCTTAGTGGCCGAAGCCCATCTACGAGGCCTGAATTGAAGGCAAAAAAAAGCCGCCCCGAAGGGCGGCGAATGCACGGTTCAGCAACAGCTAATGCGCTTACCGCGATCTCACATAAGACTACCTTGTTAAATAAGCCCCAGTTACGGTGCCCCCCTTCTTATAGGTCATAGCCTCGTTCATCGTGAGAAACCAAATCCAAACCTTGCATCTCATCCTCTTCATCAACGCGATTTCCAACCACCGCGTCTGTCACCTTCAGAATGACATAAGTTACCACTGCTGTGTAACAAATTGCTGACAATATGCCTATGGCTTGTATCGAAACCTGCGCTCCAATGGCGATATCTTCCTGACCGCTGAATACGCCCAAAGCGTTACTGGCGAAAACACCGGTTAGCAGTGTGCCCAATATGCCACCCACGCCGTGTACAGGAAAAACGTCTAGGGAATCGTCAATTTTCAGTGTGCGCTTGATGTAGCCAGTAGCGTAATAGCAAACCACCCCCGCAGACAGACCAATAATCAATCCGCCGCCGGGGCCAACAAAGCCAGACGCCGGTGTGATGGTGCCAAGGCCAGCAACCATGCCGGTGACGGCGCCAAGCGCCGATGCCTTACCGTGGTTGATACGCTCCAGTAGCATCCACATGAAGGCGCCACCGGCGGCCGAAATATGGGTGACTAACATAGCCATGCCTGCGTCACCATTGGCAGCCAGGGCGCTACCGCCGTTGAAACCGAACCAACCTACCCAGAGCATGCCCGCACCCATAATGGACAGGGTCATGTTATGCGGAGGCATCGCTTGACGTGGAAAACCGCGACGCTTGCCTAGCACCATTGCAGCGACCAGAGCAGCCACACCGGCCGTAATATGCACCACAATGCCACCAGCAAAATCCATTACACCCAGTTCGCTAAGCCAACCACCGCCCCACACCCAATGGCAAATTGGGGCATAGACAAGAACCAGCCAAGCCGTGCAGAACAAAATCACAGCAGAAAAGCGCATCCGCTCAGCAAAGCCACCCACGATCAGCGCCGGGGTGATGATGGCAAAGGTCATTTGAAACAGCGCAAAGACGCTCTCGGGGATTGTGCCCAACGCGGTATCCTCACCGATTTGCGCAAGTAGCATGTTATCCAAGCCGCCAATAAACGCATTTAGCGAACCGCCGTCGCCGAAAGCCAAGGAATACCCAACGACTAGCCACAAAATCGACATGACGCAGGCAATGGTAAAACACTGCATGAGTACGCTGAGGACGTTTTTAGAACGGACAAGCCCGCCGTAAAACAGCGACAAGCCAGGTAGTGTCATAAGCAGCACAAGTGCTGTCGCGGTCATAATCCAAGCGGTGTCCGCACCGCTAATCCCTTCTGCAACAGCAGGTTGGCTGAGCAACATACCGCCCATCAGCATCAGTAACTTATTCATGCAAAATCCCCTCTCTGAAGTCGTTATTTAAGCTGACCTCGGAGAGAAACGCCACAAAATTGTGCGCTTTGGCGCACCTTACTAACGACTAGGGTTCGATGGTCGATTCGACCAGATTTCGCACTAAATTAGTGCCTTGATAGATGAAGGATGTGTAAATTTGTAACGCTTGTGCGCCAGCGTCGAGCATGGTCCGTGCGTCTTCGGCACTGGAAATTCCCCCCACGCCTACAATGGCGACCTGCTCTGGTAGCTCTCGCCGAAACTGCCGCACTACTTCCACACTGCGCTGGGCTAACGGCGCTCCGCTCAGACCACCCTGCTCTGCGGCATGTTGGTGACCCGCCACCGCATCACGAGCAAGCGTTGTATTTGTTGCGATCAAACCATCGAACTCACAGGCAATTACCTGCTCGGCAATTTGGCCAACCTCAGCCTGGTCTAGATCTGGCGCCACCTTGAGCATCAGCGGCACAGGAGTTGAACTACCGGCCAGTGCCAGTTGCTGCTCTTTGACTTTACTCAACAACGTATGCAGGGCCTGCCCATGCTGCAGTGCCCGCAATCCCGGAGTGTTAGGTGAAGAAAGGTTAATGGTGAAGTAGTCGGCATAGGTGTGCAGGCAGTCCATGCCTTTAACGTAATCGGAAACCGCCTGATCATTGGGCGTATCTTTGTTTTTGCCCAAGTTGACGCCCAGCAACGTACCGTTGAGGCGACCGCTTTCGCGGACAGCGCTTAGGCGCCTCGCCATGGTATGCATGCCATGGTTGTTAAAACCCATGCGGTTAATGAGCGCACCATGCTCAGGCAGACGAAACATTCGAGGCTTGGGGTTACCAGGCTGCGCGAGGGGGGTCACAGTACCCACTTCAACGAATCCAAAACCGCATCGTGCCAAGCCTAAAACCGCTTCCGCGTTCTTGTCCAAGCCAGCCGCGAGACCAATGCGGTTGCGCAAGCTCTTGCCAAGAAAAGTGCTCTGCTTGCCAGCGAGTGGCGTTACTTTGCCGGGTAAATGCCGCGCACTGCTGAGCGCGGACATGGCGAGGTTGTGTGCCGTCTCAGGCGGGAGCGCGACAAGTAGAGATTGAATCGGGTTCATGCAAGCGCCAAAAAAACTCATGCGCCAGTCTACCCGGAACAGTTCTGTTCCTTAAAGTCCGACGAAAGGACTTAACGAGTGAGAGGTTAAAGCTTGCACGGTTAATGCTTCAATTCTTTACTGCCAGATCACCAACTTTTGAGGCTTGTCGCAAACTGGGGCTGTCTTTGGCCTCGACTATCAGGCGACATCGGTAGACCTTTGGCATCTGCGAGATACAATTGCGGCCTCGATGGTAACGCTGGATTGCAACTTCGTGTCAGACACCCCTACTTTGCCCGCTTCTTCCTCGTCCCCAGCGATACCCGCGCCTGAATCGGCCTTTGCTGCCGTCAAGGCCATTGGCGAACATCTGCAGCACCAAGTGATAGGCCAGCAGCAGCTTATTGAGCGGATGCTAATCGCACTGTTGTGCGGTGGTCATGTTCTGGTTGAAGGCGCGCCGGGACTGGCCAAGACTCGCGCGATCAAGGCCTTGTCCGAAGTAGTTGAAGGCGATTTTCATCGTATTCAATTCACCCCAGACCTCTTGCCCAGCGATGTCACCGGCACAGAGATCTACAGGCCAGAAGATGGCAGTTTCAGCTTTCAACAGGGCCCAATCTTTCACAATGTGATCTTGGCAGATGAAATCAACCGAGCCCCCGCCAAGGTACAGTCGGCGCTGCTTGAGGCGATGGCGGAGCGTCAAGTGACTTTCGGTCGGCAAACCTTCGCGCTGCCAGACTTCTTCATGGTTATGGCAACACAGAACCCCATTGAGCAAGAGGGCACCTACACACTGCCCGAGGCACAACTGGACCGCTTCTTGTTGCACACGGTGGTCGACTATCCCAATCGAGAGGCTGAGCAGGCCATATTGCAGTTGGTGCGTGAGGAAAATGCAGGCGAAGTGTCGACGTCGCAGGACATTGCACCCACGCTTGTCAGTCAGGCACAGATTTTCCAAGCAAGACAAGAACTATTGGCCCTGCACATGGCTGAGCCCGTGGAGCGCTATCTCGTCGAAATCGTGATGGCGAGCCGCAATCCGCCGGCAAACCTTGCACCGCTAATTGAGCTCGGGGCCAGTCCACGCGGCACCATTGGTCTTGACCTCTGCGCGCGCGCCCGGGCATGGCTGGCGGAGCGTGACTTTGTCACCCCAGAAGACGTCCAAGCGATTGCTCATGACGTGCTCCGTCACCGCATCATTTGCAGTTTTGAGGCGGATGCACAGGGGCTTGGCAGCGACCATATTATCGATCAGCTCCTCGCGCAGGTACCCGTGCCTTGACCACAGCAATGCAGCCCACTGTCATCGAGGGTGCTTACGTATCGGTTGAACAATTGTTAGCGCTGCGTTTTCGCCCCACGGCCAACAAGTCAACCCGCGCCACCACAATGACGGGCACACAGGCAGGCCTGCGGCTATCCAAACATAAGGGCCGAGGCGTGGACTTTGCAGAGGTGCGCCAATATCAACCCGGCGACGACATACGCAGCATCGATTGGCGGGTGACTGCGAGGAAACACGCGCCTCATACCAAGGTATTTCGTGAAGAACGCGAGCGCCCTGCGCTGATTTTTGTTGACCAAGGCCAGCATATGTTCTTTGGCAGTACGCAGCGTGTGAAATCAGTTGCTGCCGCCGAATTGGCTGCTCGTATCGCATGGCAAATCACCGGCGCCGGTGACCGCGTCGGCGGTATGGTGCTGGACAACAGCGGTCACCATGTCTTTCGACCATTCCGCACCGTAAAAGCCACCGGACGTTTGCTTGCGCAGATCTCACAGAGCAATACTCAGTTGTGCCGACCAACATCTACCACCTCGGACAAGGGCACGCAAAACCAGCAGCTTGAACAGGCACTTGTTGCGCTTGCCAAGCTGCGCCAGAGGCGCAACAGACTCTTTGTTATTAGCGATTTAGCAGGGCCACTGATGCTGTGGCGCGACGCCCTACACCGCCTTGCACGCGATCATCAAGTGCATGTTTTGCAGATTACTGACCCGCTGGATGCCCAACTACCCCCTGCTGGTGTCTACAACATCAGCCATGGTGATGAGAACGTGAGTTTCTTCTCCGGGGATCGAGCGCTACGCGAACGCCATGCGCAAGCGCACGCAGCGCGAGCGGCTGAGATACAAGGAATCTGCCAGCACCCGGCGCTATCGCTACAGGTCTTGAGCACCGCCGACACCAGTTGGGATCATTTAAGCTGGGCTTGATGGATGACGCTTCACTCACTGCATAACCAGACTCCATGAACGCTGACCCACTCGCCGCATTAAGAGACATTTATCTTCCAGTGGAGCCTCACTGGTGGCCACCTGCGCCCGGTTGGTGGATTACGGCCGCGCTGATACTTGCCGTTCTATGGTGGTCTGGCCGTCGATTTTGGGCTTATCGCGCAGCTACCCAACCGATTCGGGCAGCCCAGCGCATTATCGATACTCTTATCGAAGAAGAAGCCACCGCGATCTCCAGCGATGCCACCCTCGCCAATCAATGCAATGAGGTGCTCAAACGCCTGCTTGTGGTGGCGTTACAGATGCAGACTCTGAGCAGTCAAAGCGGGCAGGCATGGCTTTGCTCCCTTGACCGATTGAGCATGACCTCCGACTTCACCCAGGGCCCGGGACAAGTCTTAGGAGAGGATCGTTTTAGAGCGCAGTTCAGCTCAGACCGACGCGCATTGCTGCTCTGTGTTAGGCGTCTATTGAGCAAGGTCCACTACCGCAAAAGTAAGGCGATGCTCGAGGGTTCAGCATGATCGACTGGTTGTGGCCTTGGGCATTTGCGGCCCTACCCTTGCCTTGGTTAGTGCGTCGCCTTACCTCGCGCCGCACGCTGCAGCAGCCAGCCTTGGTCGTGCCATCCATGGAGGATTTCTCCGCAATCACGACCATGCAACACAAACAGGGAGCGCAAAGCCTGTGGCGACTGATGGCACTGAGCCTAGCGTGGGCTTTGCTTCTTGCGGCTGTGGCGCGGCCGCAATTTACCGGCGAACCAGTCAATCTACCGACCACCGGCAGAGACTTGATGTTAGCCGTCGATATCTCGGGCAGCATGGCCACCGAGGACATGGAGATAGACGGCGAATACGTTGAGCGGCTCACGGTGGTGAAAGCCGTGATCGCTAACTTTGCAGAAGCCAGAGTCGGCGACCGTATTGGCTTGGTGCTGTTCGGTACCAATGCTTACCTACAGGCGCCGCTTACCTTTGACGTGAAAAGCGTAAACCGGCTATTGATTGAGGCGCCCGTCGGCATAGCCGGCGGTAAGACGGCGATTGGTGACGCCATTGGCCTGGCGGTAAAACGCCTGCGTCTGCGACCCCAGGACGACAAAGTGCTCATACTCTTGACCGATGGGGCCAACAACGTCGGCGAAGTAGAACCGCGAATTGCTGCCGAACTGGCGGCAAGAGACAACATTCGCATTTACACCATAGGCGTTGGCGCAGAAGAAATGCGCATGCCCGGATTGTTGGGGCGAATCAGCGGCCGTACCACCAATCCGTCAGCAGATCTCGACGAGGAAACACTGCAGGCAATTGCCGACGCCACTGGCGGGCAATATTTTCGCGCCAAAGACCCTAGAGCCCTAATGGAGATTTACGCGCTAATCGATCAGCTGGAACCCGTTGAGCAAGAAGCTGAGATTTTTCGTCCGGTGCAGACACTCTACTATTGGCCCTTGGGCGGGTGTTTGCTGCTCTGGATCTTAGTGCTGTTGGCAGATTTTCGTCGCCATAGGCCAGCCTCAACGGGTGCTGCCAATGCTTGAGGCGCTAAACAACTTTCACTTTCTCAGACCATGGTGGCTGTTGGCGCTGCTGCCGCTGTTGCTATTGGTCTATGCGTGGGTGCGACGCACGCGCCAACAAAGCGCGTGGTCCGCCGCCATCAGTCAACCACTGCTCGCGGTGCTGCTGGACGATTCGGTGGCAACCACTGCCATACGTCTGCGCGCCTGCCTGTGGCTTGCCGGTTGTTTGACCGTGCTCGGGCTGGCAGGACCGGCGTGGGAGAAGCTACCCCAGCCGGTGGAGCGCAAGAGCGACGCACTGGTGATTGTTTTGGACCTATCGCTGTCGATGTTTGCCGAAGACGTGGCCCCCTCAAGACTTGCCAAGGCCCGGCAGAAAATTGTCGACACGCTGCGCCTGCGACAGGAAGGTTCCACGGGTTTGGTGGCCTATGCCGGTGACGGTCATGCCGTCGTGCCCATCACCGACGATGCGCCGACTATCGAAAACCTGCTGAGTGCGTTATCGCCAGCCATGATGCCTGTGCTGGGCAGTCGCCCTGCTACCGGTCTTGAGCTTGCACGAGAACTGTTTCGCAATGCAGGTCTGCTAGAAGGTCGCATACTGCTCATTACCGACGGCATCAAACGCGCCAGTGAGATCAGCGATTTTCGCGATGCAGCCTTTCCCATTTCCATTATCGGTGTGGGTACGCGCGGTGGCGCACCCATACCCATCAATCGCCGAGATGAACCAGCGCGCTATTTAACCGATGACCTCGGGCGCGAAATTCGTCCGGGTCTGGAGGAATCAACACTCATTCAAGCTGCCCAACAAAGCTATGGGCGCTATAGCGCAATGACCATTGGCAATCGAGACCTTGAAATCGCGCTGAATACTCGGCTACCCACCGAAGATGCCTCGATTGAGGTGGATCGCGAATTCGACATTTGGGCGGATATGGGTTTTTGGCTTTGTATCCCATTGGCGCTGCTGATGTTGGCATCGTTTCAGCGTGGACTGTTCGCAGCGCTCTTGTTCACCGTCATGCTGCCAGAGCCGGTGTTAGCCCAAGCGAATCCACCGAGCAGTTCAGCCACTCAAGTCGGGGAAGCCGCTGAGCAAGTGGGCGACCCCTACGCTTCGCTTTGGCAAAGCCTGTGGCAGCGACGCGACCAGCAAGCTTACGATGCCATGGCCGACGGCGACCCCATTGTGGCGGCGCAACTGTTTGCCGACCAGCAGTGGCGCGGTTCTGCCCGCTATCGCAGCGGTGACTTTGGTGGCGCAGCCGGTGATTTCGCTGAGGATCCATCGCTCACTGGCCTCTACAATCAGGGCAATGCGCTTGCCCGCCTTGGACGCTATGAGGATGCCATTAGCCAATATGATCGCGTGCTGGCGGCCAATCCAAACCAAGAAGACGCCGCCTTCAACAAGGCCTTGCTAGAGAAACTGCTTGAGCAGCAGCAGCAACAAGAACAGGCCGAGCAAGAACAACAAGACCAGCAGCAGCAACAAAATCAACAGTCCCAAAGCCCCGAGTCACAGGAGTCGCAGGAAGACCAGCAAAGCCAAGAAGACGGCGACCCGCAGGAGCCTCAGCAACGGCAGGAAGAATCTGCGGATCAAGCTGAAGCGCAAAATGCTCAAGAAACCGAGAGCCAAGAAAATCCTGCCGAGCGAGATGAGAGACAAGAGGCTCTAGAGCAATGGCTGCGACGTGTGCCCGATGACCCCGGCGGCCTGCTGCGGCGCAAATTCCAGCATGAAACCAAACAACGGCTACGCAACGGCGACTACAGCAACCGCGAAGACGATCAGGTGTGGTAGGACTTAACGAGATGACAGGCGTTACCAGCAGCACCCGCAGGCTGACTAAGTTAAGCGCGATTCTATGCGTTGCCACCTGCGCGGTGCTTTGGTGCTCTGCCGTGAATGCCGAGCTGCGCGCGGCGTTGTCGAGTAATGTGATCGAAGAGCTCGATTCTGTGCAGTTGGTGGTGCGAGACCTGGGCACGCGGCAGAGCGAAACGCCAGATCTATCTGCTTTAGAACCTGACTTTCATGTGCTGGGCGTCAATACCAGCAGCCAATATCGCTTTGTTAATGGGCGCGCGCAAAGCTGGGTCGATTACCAAATAACCCTGCAGCCTAAGCGCACTGGCGAGCTGCTGATTCCGCCCATACGCATTGGTCAGCAACAAACCGACACCCTGCGTCTGTCGGTACGCCAGCTCAGCGCGCAGATGCGGCAAAAGGTCGCCAGCCTCGTTTTTTATGAACTGGAATTGTCCAGCGAGTCCATATACGTACAAAGCCAACTGCTGCTGACCCGGAGACTTGTCTACGCCGATGGCGTGCAGCTTTTCGGCGGCCAACTGGAAAAACCTGAATTGCCGGGTGCGCAGGTCATCGAGTTGGGCGAAGGTAGATCGTCGGTCGTGCAGCGCAACGGCCAATCCTATGGCAGTTTTGAGCAGCGCTATGCCATTTTTCCGGCCCAGAGTGGCCTACTCACGATCCCCAGTGACAGCGTCACCGCCAGTGTCCGGGTGCTCGATGGGATCTCTACCTCGCGCAAGACTGTTCGCGTCAGCACAGAACAAAAGCGTATTACGGTCAAGCCAATACCGCCGGAATATCCCGTGGACAAGCCCTGGCTGCCCGCCATAGCCCTTACCGCCACCCAACGTTTCGAGCCTTCGCTGATCAAAGACTTTGGTGTAGGCGACACGCTACAACGCACCGTAGACATTCGCGTCATCGGCAACTCTGGCGCCAGCCTGCCGCCGATAAAATTGGCCTTGCCCGACACTCAGTTCAAATCCTATCCCCAACCCACGCAGATCAGCGATAACGCCGTCGGCGATAACTTAGTGGGATCGCGTGTCGAAACGCTCGACATTGTGCCAATCGTGCCCGGCGCACTCGGCCTGCCGGGGACAGACATTACTTGGTGGAACACCGACACCGAATCACTGATGACGACGTCGCTGGATGATCGAGCGCTGATCGTCGTTGGCGATGCCATCGCGACCATACAGCCGAGCACGCCAGCGACGCAGAGCACCGAACCCGTCGAAGCAGCACAACTTGGCGG
>ERZ802830.5143-NODE-5143-length-10166-cov-5.57195_pt1 | contig 10166 bp, 4 predicted proteins | sample MGYA00345654_ERZ802830 | MGnify/ENA primary metagenome ERZ802830 (study PRJEB30503, sample SAMEA104212375) | marine metagenome | biome: Westerlies Biome; feature: [SRF] surface water layer (ENVO:00010504) within the epipelagic zone...; material: water...
GGAAAGTCTACTATAAGCTTTGATGCTCAAATTAATGCTGCCAATCAAATTAATGGTATTACTTACAGCTCATGGGACCCTTTTACTGACAAAAATGTTCAAAATAATGGCTCTGAACCAAGCTTGGTAGCCAATAGTCAGTTAAATGGAAAAACATTAAGCAGTTCAACAAGTGCTAGTTCAATTGAAGTTAATATTCCTCAAAGTACTGATGCCACAGAGCTTAAAGTTTTGTCTGACGCAAAACTTATGGAGTCTAGATTAGGAAGAATAACTGGAAGAGCTAAGTTTAAAGGTGTTTCAAATATTAAAATTGGTTCTATTGTTTCTTTGAGTGGTTTTGGAAAATATCTTGACGGAAAAATTTATGTTACAGGTGTTTCGCATCAACTTGAGAGTGGATTTTATACTACGGAAATTAAATTTGGTTTAAAAAAAGATATTTTTCAAGATAAAAATAAAACCTCTATAGATCGAAATGATGTTTTTGAAAAAATCAATGGTATTCAAATAGGAATTGTAAAAGCAATTGATAAAGATCCTTTGAATCAAGGAAGAATTCAAGTTTTAATTCCATATCTTAAAGATACTGGAGACGGGATTTGGGCGCAATTATCTCAATATTACACTTCAAGTGAAGCTGGTGTATTTTTTTACCCTGAAATTGGGACTCAGGTCATTGTTTCCTTTATTGCTAATGATCCAAGGTATCCAATAGTGATCGGGAGTTTATATACCAAAACTAAAACTTCATATAAAAAAATCACCAAGGAAAATAGTTTTAAAGCTATTTTAACGCAGAGTAAACTAACTCTTGAATTCGACGATAAGGATAAAATAATAACCATTAGTACTCCCGAAAAAAATAGTATTGTTATTAGTGAAAAAGACAAAGGAATTATCATTACGGACCAAAATAAAAATACTATTACAACATCAGATAAAGGCATAGTTATAGAAAGTAAAAAAGACATTGATCTTAAAGCTACTGGAAGTATAAATATATCTGGTTCTAAAGGGGTTACGTTAGATGGGAAATCTGGAGATGGAATTAAAGCCACCGGAAGCAAAGTTTCTATAACATCTAAATCTGCATTGACACTTAAAGGTGGAAGTAAGGCTGATTTGACAGCCTCAGGTAAAATTACTGTAAAAGGAGCATCTGTTGGAATAAATTAAAGCTTATGGATCAAGAAAAATCATTTTTAGGAATTGGGTGGGGCTTTCCCCCTACTTTCAAAAAAGAAAATGCCTCAGTAGAGATGGTTACTAAGGAAGAGGATATAAAACAAAGTCTTCAAATTTTCCTTAATACAAAAATTGGTGAAAGAATTATGCGCTCAGATTATGGTTGCATTGTTCATGACTACATGTTTGAAAAAGCTGATATTGACATTGTCCAACGATTAGCATTTGAATTAAAAAGCAGCATACGTTTTTATGAACCTAGGATTTTGGTTCATGACGTAAAAGTTAATAAATCTGACAATATTAATGGTTTAATTCATATTGAGGTTTACTATGAGATTCATACAACTAATGTAAGAGATAATATAGTTTTTCCATTTTATATGAATGAAGGCACTGAGATAAAATAATTTTGAAAAATAAATACATACATAATTTAAACCCAAATAATTTATTAATAGATGATAGGTCTATTGATGATTTTATTTTGTACACAAAAAAATTATCCAAAGAAATTAAATTTTATAATTCAAAAAATAAAGTTGACGGATCATGGTATGATTTATTAAAGTCAGATCAAACTTTTTTAATTGCTGAAATTGCAAATTTTAATATTACTAAATACGCCTCATACCGCTTTGAGCTCATAAGTAAGTATGATGAATCACCAAGCTTCAAAGAAAAAAAAGAAATATTTAATTCTTTTTATGAAAAAACATTAGAAATTTTCATAATAATTAATGATTGGTACGAAGAAGCTAAAGCCAATAACTTAAGTCAAAAGAGTTCAAAGGTTGAATTATTACTTGAAAATGTTATACAAAATAAATTAGCTCCCTTGCTAAATGAGTTTTATTCCTATGCAATTAATTTTGAGGAAAATAATTTTATTGAAGACATAGACTTAGATTTTGAAAATTTTGGTTTCTTGTGGAAACTCAATAAATCTGACGACAAAAAAAGACCTTTTGAAGATGACTATCTCAATTTAGCTTTCAAGCAACTTACCTTAATTTTCAATCCTGCATATGAAATAACCTATGCGGTAATTAATAAATCTAAAACTTTATTATTTGAATCTTTGAATGAAAATGATAACCACAAACCGCACATAGGACTTTTATTTTCATTTTTGAAAATATTTGAAAACCCTTTATCAGATTTAAATGAACTAACAATAAAACATCTTGATTTATACTATAAAAAAATCTTAAAGTTAAAGCCAAAACCACCATCACCTAATAAATTATTTGTCACTTTTGATATTGACGAAAACACAAATAGCATTAACTTATCTAAAGGAACAAAAATAAAAGTCGGTCAATATGATAATGGTGATGAAGTTATATTTGAAACAGATAAACAAGTTGCCCTCAATAATTCTATAATTTCAAGAATTGATACTTTTTTTATGAGTGAAAATCAAATTTATGATTATCATTCAAAATTCAATCTTGTATCTGGCCTATACCACAAAAATATTGTTGAAAACCCTGAGGAATTAATTCAATTTAATGATAGTAGTTATTCGTTTTCAACACTTGGTGAAGATCAAATATTACTTAGTAATGATGAAAAAAACATGGACTTATCCTCGATAGGATTTATGATAGGCTCTCCAGTATTAAAATTATTAAAAAGTAATAGACAAATTGAATTCAATTTTAAGTTTGATATTGATTCTGTAAACTACCTTTCTGATCTGATTATCGATATTGCTAACAACAAAGGAGTCAGTGAAGACAATGTTTTTTTTGAGATATTTTCTAATGCTTTTGATATTGAATATACTACAGCAGATCGTTGGATAAATATTAAAGATTACAGCGTTGAAGCACCTGAGGACTGGTCAACAGGTATTATAAAAATCATTATTAATCTTAACAAAAAATTGCCAGAGGTAAGTTCTTATAATCCGGAATTTCATAAGTTAAATCTAAAGGAAAAAAATCCTTTGTTTAAATTTAGAATAAACCAAGAAAATTTCTACAATCCGTACTCATTTTTAAATAATATGAGTCTCTCTGAAATTTATATCAAAGTGAAAGTAACATCACTTAAAGATATTTATTGCTATGGTAATGGAGAATTCATAGATATCAATACAAATTTTGAAATGTTCGGTGCTGTTCCAGAATCTGGTGATAATTTATTAATTGGATGTAGTGAATTATTTAATAAAAATATAATTGATTTTGATTTAAAATGGGAATATAAAAATCTAGATCTCGTTAATTTTAATTTAAAAGACTATTACAAGGTTTATCAAAATGATTTTAGTAACGACTTCTTCAAGTTTAAAATAACTGCCTTATCAAATTACGAATACATAAACAACAGTGATAAAAAAGATTATAACTTATTCATTGAAGATGAGAACAGTTTGTTAAAAAAAGAATTTAAAATTTCGGGATTAAAAATTAATGATTTTGGAATTATAAAAAATTATAATATTGACAATAATGATATATCTGTTTTCAATAACAATCTTGAAACAGGATTAATAAAATTAGAACTACTTCAAGGATTTGGTTCAAAAATTTATAATAAAGTACTAAATAGAATCTCTGTTGAAGCCACATCTAAAACATTAAAAAAAGGTGAAACCGTAAACATAGAAGTTCCAAATGATCCATTTAGTCCAGAAATAAGTGATATCAGCATTGATTATAAGGCTGATAGCAACCTATTTTTTGATCAAATTAGATTCAAAGACAACATCAAAGAAGAGCAAAATAGCTTTTACCTAATCTCACCTTTTGGAATAGAACAATGTTTTTCTGATTCAAACATATTACATAAGAACTTAGTTTTAAATTTTAATTATGAAGGAGAGCTATATTTAAGTTTTAAAAAAAATAACCTCTCAGTTGAATTAAATTTATTATTTGAGATTTTAAAAAGTGAAAACCCTAATTATGAATTTAGCAGACAAATAAATTGGTATTATTCGGTCAAAAACGGATGGAAACCATTTAAATCAAGTGATATTTTATATGATGACACCTCAAATTTAATGAAAACTGGTGTGATATCATTTCTAATTCCTTCAGACGCTTCAGAAAACAAAAATTTATTTGGAGGGAATTATGTAACTATAAAAGCATGTTCTAAAAGTAAATCAAATCAGTTTAGTTTAGTAAAATCCATTAGATTAAATTCCGTTTCTGCTTCTCAAATTCTAAGTCCAATTCACAAAGATGAGATGAAAACATTTCCTCCATTTTCTGTTGAACAATTGTACAACAATCTCCCTGGAATAACTAACATTGATCAATACCTAGAATCAGTTCCTGGTGATCCTGCAGAAGCAGATTTAGACTTCTACAAAAGGGTTAGCGAATTACTAAGTCACAAAAATAGGCCTGTTCTTGCATGGGACTATGAAAAATTTATTCTTGATAAATTTAATTGGTTATCAAATGTAAAATGCTTTTGTAATAAAGAAAGAAATAATTCAACAAAGCTTATGGTACTTTGTACCAAAAAAATAAATATCAATGAGAATATAAAAAATATAAAACTTAGTGCATCTGAAAAAAAGGAAGTTTCAGATTACTTAAAAAAATTCATATCACCTTTTGTCAAATTAGAGATTATAAATCCAGTTTTTGAAGATTTATGGATTAAATGTAAAGTGAATTTTATTGATATTTCTGCTGGACTCGGAATTCAAAAGCTTCAAAATGATCTTTTCGAATTCATATGCTCCTGGCTATACAATAATTCTAGTTTTGATAGATTTGGTAACCCAATAAAAGTCCTTGAAATAATAAATTTTTTAAAACAAAGATCTTATGTGAATTTTATTTCAGGTATATCTATAATTCATCTCAAAAAAGATGCAGAAGGCAATTCAACTGCATTTGACTCTGCCGTTGACAAAAATGAATATTTAGAACCTGGATCGCCTTGGTCTTTGATAATTCCAACTAAAAATCACATAATCGATATTATCAACAAAAATGAATATTTTGAACCTGAACCTGTTGATTTTAACTCCTTAAAAATAAATGAAGCTTTTTTAATTACGCACAATTCTAAAACCTCAAAAACGAGTAAAAAAACATCTAGCAATAATGATGAAGACAACGTTATCAATTTAACATTAAAAATCTAAAACTATGGCAATTATAAATAGACAAACACTAAAAAACTATTTTACAAAAGGTGGGTTTGCTCAAGAAAAAAACTTTGTTGATTTAATTGATTCTATGGTGAATTTAGTAGATGATGGTATTGAAAAAAGTATTGATTTTGGATTGAAATTAAGTCCTTTAAAAAATAACGCTGCATTGATCTCCTTTTTTAATAAGATTTCTAACAAAAAACCAAATTTCTCATTGAATCTTAATGAATCAATTCCAGATAAATTAACACTTAATAATGAAAATGATAAGGAAATTATAAGTTTTAAATCAAATGGAAATATTGGAGTTAACAATTCTAATCCTATACACAATTTTGATGTTAAAGGAACTATTGGAACTCAATCTTTAGTTGGAACTTATCTACAAGGTGAAGTGCCTGCCGATGGTAATTGGCATAATGTCATAACAAACTTAGATGATATTACAGCTTTTCAAATCACAGCTTCTGCAAGAGGTATGATTGATAAAGGATATTATGCAGTTATACATGCTATAGCTCTTTCAACATTTGGTGGTAAAGACTCAAAGTGGAAAATTAATGAAACTCACGCCTACTATGAATATCGTAGAAATAAAATCCAGTTGAGATGGTTTGGTGAAATGCATAATTATGGTTTACAAATTAGAACAAGGCGAAACTATAAATCCCAGTCTGCAAGTGATGAATATAAAATAACATTTAATATCCTCAACCTATTACCATGATAAAACCTAAGTTCATTGAAAAAGAACCTTTTAAAAAGAAAAGTTTATTATTTGATGAACTTTTGAAATCTGCTATTGATCATATACAGAAATTTTCTGGAAATCAATGGTCTGATTATAATTATCATGACCCTGGTATCACTATTCTCGAACAATTGTGTTTCGCGATTACAGACTTAGGGTACAAAACTAATTTTGAAATAGAAGATTTATTATTTGCTTATACAGACAAATTTGATCTTGAAAATACCAATCTTTTAATACCAATTGAAAAAATTCTTCCATCATCCCCTGTCACCGCCAACGATTTTAGGAAAATTATTATTGACCGTTCAGATAAAGTTAAAAATGTATGGATTACACCGGTAGATGACAATAAACTTGGTATCCAAGGATTATATGATGTATCTGTGCAATGCGTTGAAGACATAAATGATCATGAAGCACAAGAAATTAATAATGATATAAGCGATATATTAAATGAAAACAGAGCATTGTGCACTGATTTTAGAAAAATAACAATCTTAGGTATTGACATTATTAAAATTAGTGCAAATATTACAATTAATTCATTTGCAATAGCCGAGAATATCTTAGCCCAGATTTATCACAAAATTGAAACAAAGCTAAACCAGGAGCTTAGAGTTTATGAGTATGATGAAATTGAACAAGATAATATTCAAATATTTACTGGCCCTCTACAAAAGACAAAATTTATAAAAGAAGAGGATCTAAATCAGAAAACTAATGAGTTATATCAATTTGAAATAAAAGAAATCATACAAAGTATTGAAGGAATAATTAAAGTCGAAGACTTCTTTATATACAAAAATGATATTAAGATGTTTAATAATATCATTTCTTTTGATAAAAATACCTATCCAAAATTAGACAAGGAAACTGCACTTAGCGGATTTGGTCCAATTCAATTAAAGTTTACAAGAAACAATACACCTTATCAAATTGATTATGTAATTTATAAACAGTTTTATGATACTATAGCATTAAAAAATGTTAAACCATTTGCTTCTAAACTTAGCATAAAAAAAATTTCAAATAAAGGAAGATATGATAAGTCTAAATTTGAAAAATACTTCTCAATACAAAATGAATTACCTTCAATTTACGGTCTAAAACAAAATGAATTACCATCTAAATCAAATGCAAAAAGAAGAGCTCAAGTAAAACAATTAAAAGGTTATCTATATATTTTTGATCAAATAATGGCTAACTACTTAGCACAACTTTCCAACATAAGGCATTTTTTCTCTGTTGATGAAGATTTAACAACAATTAAAACACTTTATAATAAAATACCTGAGGATATATTTAAAATTGACGATGTTATTGAAAAAGATAATTTAATCTTTATTAAAGTTCTCAACTCTTTATCTGAGAACAATGACATTGCTATCAAAAAAAAGAGTGAAATATTAGATCATATACTTGCAAGATTTGGTGAAGAGTTTGACACTCATTTATTAACTAAATTAGAGCGGTTAATCGAAGATAAAGGTAATGAAAACGATATTTTAATTAATGTATTAAGGGCCAAGCAAAATTACGCCAAATCAATTGTTCTTTTAGGAAGGAATAAAAATAAAGCATTTAATTTTAAAAAAAATAATTCAAATTTCAATATATCAGGACTTAGACATCGCTTAAGTTTGAAGCTAAATATTAAAAATAATAGTGTAGGTTCTACTATATCTCCTATTTTTCAAAATAATGACGATGAAACCGAAATAAAATGGATTACCTCTTCAATATCATTAAATGATAAAGGTCCTAAAATAGATATTTTTAGCCTTGACAATAAAGAGTACACCGATAATAATATTCATTTTTATTTTGAAACAATACAAAATTTAAAATCAACCTTTAATTACGGAATTAAAAGGAAAAATTACCAAATTATTGAATCCGCAGGAGTATATAATTTACTATTCAATGCTCCAAATTTTAAATTTCCTGTTAAGATTAGTGAATCGCAGACATCTGAAGATTGCGAATTATCAATAAAAAAGTCGATATCTAAAATTAAAAACTTCAATTTAGAATCTGAGAATTTTTTTATTGTCGAAAACTTACTCCTAAGACCAGAAAAAGAATCAAGTTTTAAACTTTTAGTAAAATCTAATAGTGGAACTACAGTTTTAGAGAGCTTCCACAATACAGAATCAAATCAAGTCAGAGACTTAAAAGATGATTTGTGGGTTCTTTGTTGTAATGTTGAAAATTATGCTATAATCAAAGAAAAATCAACTTTTCGTATTGTTATTTATGACCGTTTAAATAATAAAATTCTTCAATCTAAAAAAACTTTCAATTCCAAAGCTGTTGCCGCAAAAGAACAACAGCGTATTTTAGACCTTTTTGATACCAATAAAAAGAATAAAATTGATGTTAACGATTTTACTGAGATATTAGTTAACGATGACTCATTAAATAAATTTGATGATTCGTTCAATTATTCAAATCATTTAACAATAATTTTTCCAGACTGGCCTATAAGATTTCAAAATAATGATTTCAAAACTTTAGTTTCTGAAACAATAAATACGTTCAAACCTGCCCACATAGCTTTTGAGTTATATTTTTTGAATTATGATAAAATGATGATGTTTGAAGATATCTATTTTAATTGGCTTACTAACAAAATAAATGATGACAAAGATGAAATTGAAAATTATGCATTAATGCTTATTCAATTTATTAAATCCTTAGAATAGATGTTAGATCCTTATGAAGTAAATGAGATAAATTTTAACCTTAAAGGAGGCAATAAAAATAGTTTTGAAACTTTTGTAGATCTATTTAAAAAAAATGATAATTCAAAATTAGAATCAATAATAGATAGCGCAATTAATGAGGTTTTTGATACTTCTAAAGAAGACTATTATTTTAATGAAATAAATTTAGATTTAGGGCAAATCAAAATTAATGATTCTGAGAATTTCTTTTCAAATTTTTACAAAGCATTAATTTCATCTTTAGAAAAGCACAAAAAAAAACCTGTAAATAATCAAAAGTCCCTAACAGTATTATTAAATTTTTATGGAGCAAAAGGAGTTTACCCATGGTGGATAAAAGACAATAATGAGTTTAATAAATATATTAGTGAAGCTTTAAACATTAATACCGCAGAAAATGAATTTGATTTCAAAAGCATATTAAATAAAGATAATTTTTTACGTCTTTTCAATGTGTTAGATAAAATAAATAGTGATTATTTTATAAAAATTATTCTAAAGAATAAATATAGAACATTCAATAATATATTAAATGAGTTTGTGAAAATTGAAAAAACACATCAACATAATAATATTTTAAAATATGATATCATTAAACTATTAATAAATGATAGTGACCGGTTTAAAAAGTCAACAAATTTAAATCAATTAATCGAGTATGAGGATTTAATTAATATTTCAAAAAATAAACGAAATCTTATACGACTTGATTTGTATAAAAATGATTCTAAACAATTTAAAGTCAACATTGATGACCTTCTTTTACATATATCAAATGGACAAATTGATATAACGCTAAATTTCTCAAAAAATCAATTATCAAATTTTATATCAAATTATTTAAAAACTAACTCAGAAGATTTTTATTATCTGTTAAGAAAAGAAGCAGTTTTTGATGATAAAAAGAAAATATTTAGACTAATTCATTTATTAGATACTTCAAATATTGAGTCCTTATTTAATTTAAAATATGATAATGAAACTTCAAAATTCATTTCACTAATTTTATTAGCTGTAGGCAATGAAATAAGACAACATAAAATTCAGTTACATGTTTTAAGTGTTGAATACTTTTTTAGTCAAAATATCCGTTTTTATTCTGAGATAAACTTCATTGATTCGGTAATAAAAGATTTTTTAAAAAAACTTAACATAGACTATTGGAAGTCTATATTAAATGCTCACTATTTGTTAAATACCTTAAATATTAATACTAAATTTTCAAATGTATTAGATGAATATGTGAAAAATGAAAAGTATTTTTTAATATCAGATTATGATGAAAATTATGAAAATTATTTTTTATCAAGAAATACTTTTTTTGAATCCTTAAACTATAAGGAACAGGTTTACTTTGACTTAACATTTA